>Ga0316190_10001307_pt1 | contig 17918 bp, 10 predicted proteins | sample Eddworburrow2_MG_FD_204929 | JGI IMG/M metagenome (GOLD analysis project Ga0316190, IMG submission 204929) | Coastal sediment microbial communities from Maine, United States - Eddy worm burrow 2 | ecosystem: Environmental > Aquatic > Marine > Coastal > Sediment | place: USA: Maine | collected... | reverse complement strand
AAAACGTGCACACCGATACCACGCTCGCGGCCCGCCAGGTGCAGTCCGCGAAGGCGCGTGCGCTCGCCGAGGCCGGCATCAACCACGTGATCCTGGAGATGCTCGCCGCGGATTCCGACAGGAAGTTGCCCGCCGACGGCAGTCTGTTCAACGTCCGCATCGGCGACGACGACGTCACGATCGCGATTCGCGACGCCACCGGCTTCGTGGACCTGAATGCCGCGAAACCGGAACTCCTCGAGGCCGCCCTCGAGGCCTGCGGCGTCGGCGAGACGGCGCGGCGCGACCTCGTCGACGCCATCCTCGACTGGCGCGACCGGGATGACCTGAGGCGTCTGCACGGCATCGAGGACGACGACTACGTGGCCGCCGGTGTCGCCTGGACGTCACGCGACGGCGCCTTCGAAGCCGTGGACGAACTCAAGTACCTGCCGGGCATCAGCCAATCGCGCTACGACTGCCTGGCACCTTTCGTAACGGTCCACTCGGGCCGCGGCGGACTGAACATGGAATACGCGCCGCCCGCGCTGATCACGGCATTGACGGGCGAGGACGTGCCGGCGGCCGACGCGGACGACGACAGGGCCGGCGGCCCGCGGAACGGCACGTTCCACATTTACGCGAGCGCCTCGGGAAGCGCGGCCACGGTCGCCGCGATCGAGGCCGTCGTGCGGATATCGCGCGCGTCGCAAGCGCCGTTCACCATCGTGGACTGGCGCGAACCGCCGCGGGTCGAATTCCCGCCGCGGGAAGGAGTTGAGGGATGAACGCAAGTGTACAACGCAGCCTGCAGCCCCTGCGCATCCGCTATGCGGATCCGCTGCTGGGCAGATTGCGAAGCTTCTGGCGCTGGTGGACCGGGGAACTCGTCGAGTTGCTGCCGGAGAAACTGCAGACAGCCATCGCGCAACGCCAGCAAAAACTGTATGTCGAGCTCGACGAAGACAAGTTATTGCTGAGCCTCGGCAACCACGCCGCGCAGCGCGAGATATTGCGCCTGCCGTTCGATGCGGCCGATTCGGAAGACGAAGACATACCGCGCGAGGTGCAGCAAACGATCCTGTTGCTCCCGGAGGACAAGGTCCTGGCCAGGCGCATCAGCCTGCCCGCCGCCGCCGAGGAAAATCTACGCGAAGTACTCGGCTTCGAGATGGACCTGCATACGCCGTTCGAGGCCGCCGAGGTTTACTACGACTATACGGTCGTCGGGCGCGACAGCAATCGCCAGCAGGTCACCGTGGACCTCGTTTACGCGCCGCGGGACGCGGTCGAGACGCTGGTCGACGGAGCTACGTCACTCGGCATGAAGACCGACATTGTCACCTGCCGCCGGCGCGACAACGCGAACCTGCAGCCCGTCAACCTGCTGCCGAAGGAGAAACGCCGCACGCGGCGCCTCGACGTAAAGAACCTCAATCTCGCGCTGACCGTCCTGCTGGCCGTCCTCGTCGTCGCGGCGATCACCATCCCGATCGTGCAGAAGAACCGCGCGATCGAGGCCCTCGAGGCGCAGGTCCAGGCCGCCGCCGCCGAGGCGCGGCAAGGCGCCGAGCTCCGCCAGGATCTCGAGAAGATGGCGGAAGCCTCTCAGTTCCTGGTGGCGAAAAAATCCTCCGACGCGATGATCGTCGAACTCATCGACGAAGTCAGCCGCATCCTGCCGGATCACACCTGGATCACGCGGCTCAACCTGACCGAAACGGAACTGGAGATTCAAGGACAATCTTCTGCGTCAGCGTCGCTAATAGCGGTCGTCGAATCGTCGCCGTATTTCCAGAACGCGCGCTTTGGCTCGCCCGTCGTACAAATCCAGGGGACCAACAACGACCGCTTCCACATTGCCGCGGACATCGCTGCGACGCCGGCGTCCGGCGAGAAGGAGCAGGCGCCATGATCGACAATCTCGACAAACAGCAACAACGGCATCTCGCTATCGCGATTCTAGCCGCTGTCGTCACGGCGATATTGCTGGCGACCGCGGGACCCGTCTGGGTCGCCAACAACTCGCGCCAGGCAACACTGGACCAGGCCTATGAGCGCTTGCAGCGCTACCAGCACATCGCGGCACGGGACGCGGAATTGCTGCCGCAGTACGAAGCCCAGCTGCAAAGGCAGCGCCAGGCCGGCAATCACCTGCGCAGCGACACCAGCGCCCTGGCCGGCGCCGAACTGCAGCGGCTGGTCAAGACCGTTACGAGCGCCAACCAGGCGCAGATTATGAGCACGCAGCTGCTGCCCGTCTCCGAGCAGAGCGGATTTCTACGGGTGGCCCTCAAGGTCCGACTGCGCGGAGAATTCCCGGCAATCCTCCGCTCGCTCTATGATCTGGAGACCAACGAGGTCTACATGTTCGTCGATGACCTCGCGCTGCGCGACAACATGGGCGGTCGCCGACCGAACAAGGGCCAGGCTTGGCCGATGGATGCCGAGTTCGAACTCGTCGCCTATATGCCGGAGGTATCGTGATGAACAAGCTCCGAATCAGCCGGCCGACGCAGGTACTGTTCGCAGCGAACCTGGTACTGGCCATCGCCGTATCTGCCGTGGTGCTGACGCCGGCACAGCCTGCAACCGCGCACACGGCCGTGGCGAACGGGGACCCTGTCTCCCTGCCCGAGTTCACCAATGCCTCGCTTGATGCGCCGTCACTGTCGCAGCTCGTGGATTTGATGGAGCGTCCGGTGTTCTACCCGGATCGCCGGATGCCGGAGCCTGAGGCGCAGACGGCTCCTGCTCCGCCCCCGATGCCGCTTCGGCTCAAGCTCGAGGGTGTGGCGATTGCCGCCGGATCGCGCGTCGCCGTGTTACGTAACCTCATGGGACCCGGGCTCGTGCAGCTCGCCGAGGGAGAATCCCACGATGGCTGGACGCTGGACGCCCTCACGTCGACGTCGGCCGAATTCAGCCGCAAAGACGGCCAGACGTCGGAACTCCTGCTCGACCCGGGCACCGGTCACTGACGCCGCGATCCGCTACCTGTACGATCGGACAGTCGGAACTGTTCGCCCTGCGAGTAGCGTTCTGGCCCCTGTTGGATACAATCAAGCTTACCGAATTATTGATTCGAGGCCGCCGCGTGTATAGACAAATTCGTGACCTGCTCGCCAGGTCCGCTGCGCTTGCAGCGATTCTTTGTGTTGCGTCCGCGCCTGTATCAGCCGGGAATGCGCCAGCGGATGAGGCTGTCGCCGAGGCCAAGGCGCGCGACTACTTTTCCAACGTTGAGCTGATCGATCAGGACGGCGAACCCCGCAGTTTTTACGACGATGTGCTGAAGGACAACGTCGTCGTGATCAGCTTCATCTTCACGAACTGCCAGTCGGCGTGCCCGCTGATGACGCGTAACCTCACGATGATCCGCGACATGCTGCGGGAAGACGAACGCAAGGCTATCCAGTTCGTCTCAATCAGCATCGACCCGCTGCGCGACACGCCGTCCGCGATGAAGGAGTTCGCGCAGAAGCACGAGGCCGACACGGATGGCTGGCTGTGGCTCACAGGCCAGCCGGACGATGTCAATTTCATCACCAAGCGGCTGGGCTCGTATACCGACGACCCGGAAATGCACACCACGACCCTGCTCGCGGCGAACGTGCGCACCGCGCACTGGACCAAGATAGAGCCCAACGTACCGCCGAACGGGATCGTCGCTCGACTGCGGCTGCTTGTCGAGGAAGATGCGGCACCGTGACCTCCGCAACGGGGCCGTAGCCAGCAGCAGAACTCCTCGGCGAGCAGCTGCGGCACTTTTGGCTGCTGCTTCGCTTGCGGGCATTCTTCTGCTGGTGCCTGCCGCCGCGCCGTTCGCGGCCGACCTGAATGCCGCGCAGGAGCGCGGCAAGTACATCTACGAGGAAGGCCGGTCCCGCGGCCGCCGCGTCATCATGGCGAAAATTCAGGGCGGCGAGCCGACGCCCGGGCACATCCTGCCCTGCATCAACTGTCACGGGGCCGACGGACGCGGTGCCGAAGACTACGTCGGCGTCGCCCCCCTCAACGTCAACTGGTACGCGCTGGCATCGGGCGGCTCTCACCAGCATGCGCTTCGCGCGCATTCCCCGTTCGACGAGCTTTCGCTTGCCCGTGCGATCATCCTGGGCAAGGACCCGGACGGCAACGACATGGACAAGGCCATGCCGCGTTACGACATGGCGCAGGAGGACGTCGAGGACCTCATCGCCTATCTCAAGGTCCTGGACTCGCAGTCGGACCCGGCGATATCCGGCTCCTCTATCGGGCTCGGAACGGTCGTGCCGACGGAAGGCCAGCATGCCCACCTCGGCGAGGCGATCCGGGCAACCATCCAGGCCGTTTTCGACGAAGTAAATGCCCGCGGCGGCATACACGGCCGGGTGCTGAACCTGTTCGTCGGCGGCTGGGGTGCGAACGACAACCCGCAGATATGGACGGCCCGGGACCTCGTCAACAAGGACCCTGTGGCCGCAATGGTCAGCCCGTATATCCCCAATTACGACACCGAACTCGAAGCGCTCGCCAATGAAAAGCGAATGCCAGTCGTCGGGCCCTACACGGTCCTGCAGCCTGACGGCACCGATGACGAGGACAACGAGTTTACGTTCTATCTCCTCGCCGGGCTGGAACTGCAGGCGGAAGCCCTGGTGCAGGCGGCTGCGGCAAAAACGGACGCAGCCGATACCCGCCTCGCAGTCGTCTATCCGCGAGTAAAGTTCTTCGATCGACTGGCAGCCGCCGCGACGCGGGCCGCCGACAAGCTCGGATTCGCATCGGCATTCGAGCAGGTATTCGAGCTGAACCAGTTCCCGGCCGAATCCACGGTCGTCGAACTGCGCGAAAACGAGGCGGGCGCAGTGCTTTTTCTCGGTTCGACAGCTGAACTGGTGCAGTTCGCTCGCGCCGCCGATGCCGCCGGCTACACCCCGCAGCTGCTGGCGCCCGGGCTCCTGGCCGAGAAAAATATCTTCGAAGTGCCGGAGAGTTTCGACAGGAAAGTTCTGCTCGCCTATGCGTCATTGCCGATGGACTACAGCCCGGAAGGCGCTGCCGATTTTGAATCGCTGCACGAGAAATACGGCTTCAATTACGACTTCAGCATCGCGCAGGTTAATGCGTATACGGCCGCGAAGGTGCTGGTCGCCGCGCTCGAGCGCGCCGGCCGGGAACTGACGCGCGATAAACTGCTGGGTGCGCTGGAAGAACTCGAAGAATTTCACCCCGGCCTGGTTCCGGCAGTGAGTTACGGCGAGGACCGGCGCATCGGCTCGGTCGGGGTGCACATCGTGCCCGTCGATCTTTCCGAAGGCCGTTTCACGGAGCCGGTGCGCTGGATCGTGCCGAATTCGGCCGACTGACTCAGTCTGCCGTAGGAGCGGGCCTCGGCCCGCGAAATCCGCCTGGCCTGAACCGCGATCACCCGGATTTCAATCGCGGGCCGAGGCCCGCTCCTACAAATTCGGTCGATGGATCGCTATTGCGCGGCGTGCCAGCTGCTACCAACCGGCTTGTAGGTTTTTTCGTCAAGGTCGACCGTGACGATGTGCGCGCCGCGTGCGCCGATGCGTCGATTGGGCCCGTAGCTGAGTGGCGGCGTGACCCCGGTCCTGAATTCGTAAAGCGCTTCGATGCCATCGACCAGACGCACCCGGGTCAGGTTTCTGCCAGCTTTGCGCAGCCCCTGCACGAATAGCTGCGCAGCCGCAAACGCGGCGACCTGCGCCTGGATGTGATCCCGCGGTAACCCGTACTTGCTGGCCAGGTGACCGAACTCATCCCTGCCCCGCGAGTCGATATCGCTGCTCAGCGTGGGATAGGCCAGGAACACGCGCTCGTCGAACAGCGCAGGCAGATCCGTAAGCGGCCGCTCTATGAGCGACGACAGCACGTAGATGCGCGGCACTGGCGCCTGGTTCTTCAACTCCCCGATCAGCGCGTCGAACTCCTGCTGCCCGCCGACGAAGACCACCGCTTCGATCCCCTGGTCCGCGATGCCGCCGGCGACGCCGGCCGCGTCGAAGCCATCGGCCGGATAACTTCGCATCACGGCCTCGCCGTCCTTGCCGCGCAACATCTCCCTTACCGCGCGCTGCAGTCGTGTCGTCCGCTCACCCTCGGGGCCGAGAACGAGTATGTTTTCCTGGGCAGCACCATTGGCCAGCGCCTGTTTGGTGAGTACTCGTACCTGGTCATCGAAACCGGCATACAGGTAGAAAGCCGCCTGGTCCAGGTAGGCGTCCCCCGGGTCGAGCGTGAACGGACCGACGAGAGGCACGTTGTCGGTGCGGAGAAATGCCAGTAACGGCTCATCGAGGCCGATCGTATAGGCGCCCACCAGGGCAAAGATTCCCTCGGAGTCGAATGCACCGCGCAGCCCATCGATGCTGGCCTCGGGCGTCGCGCCCATCGGCACCGCAAGCAGCTCGATTCGCCGGCCGAATACACCGCCCTGCTCATTGATTTCTGAAAAGAAGGCACCCAGCACCATGCGCATGGCCTCGCCGGTATCCGCCGCATTACCCGCGAGCGGCAGCAAGGTCGCTACCGTCACCGACTCATCACTGACGCCGGGATCAACATCGTGTTCGAGCACCTTCATGTAAGCCACGAGGTCCGCCATATCTTCGCCGGACATCTGGTACATCGGCATCGTGCGGTTGATCGGATTGTTTGCCGGATCGAGGCCCGCGATGATGGAGCGAATGAAGCTGTCGTCGTCGAACGGTGGATGCCGGCGCCCGTCGTGATGGACGTGGCCGTAGGTCTTTGCGAGTTCGCTCCAGCGGATGTCGAGCGGGATGATGCCGCCTTCCGGGCGCCCCAGTCCGTCGGAGCCGTGGCACCCCGAACAGGGCATCGCACTGCCCGGAAGCATGGCGGCTTCGTCGCCGACCACCGCTGTTATCTCCGTCCCCCTCGGGCTTACACCTTCGAAGTAAATCTGCTTGCCGCGTTGCTGCGCCGCGTTCAGTTCCGTCGCAGACGCCTGCAGCGCGAAGCCGGCCAGCCAGAGCCCGGCCGCCAATGTTACGACGCCCCGGATTCGGCTCCCCGCCGGCAAGGACCGTCCGGACACGCGCTAGCCGCCGGCCTTACGCTGATCGCGCAGATCATTCACGATCTGCACGATGCGATCCGGGTTCGGGAAACCGAACAGGCGCTTCCATTCGCCGGTACGACCGTCGCCGACGAGGACCATGGTCGGGTGATCCTCGAAGTTCGTCGTGTACGCACCGAGACCGGTCAGTACGTCGTCGACGGCGGGTTTCGGACCGGTGATCCAGAACCAGCCTTCTCCGGCGTGGTGCTTGGTCGAGTAGGCCTTGAGACGTTGCGGCGTATCGCGGACAGGATCCACGCTCACCGATACCAGCCGGACCTCGCCGCCTACGCTATCCCCGAGCTTCGTCTGCACCTGCGTGAACAGTGCCGACAGGACCGGGCAGATCGTGGTACACGTGGTGTAGACGAAGTCCATCACAACGATGTTGTCGTCGATCACGTCGGTCGCGAACTTCACGTCCTCGCCATACTGGTTGATCAGCAGGCGGTCGCGAATATCAACGTCCACGGACTCCGCCGGCTGCGATTTCTGCTTCATCATAGCGCGGTGCTTTGCGTGCGGATCTTCGTCGGCCCGCGCGGACGCCGGCATCGCGATAAGCGCAGCGAGAAGGCTGATAAGAATTGTGCGGCTGAAGTTTTTCATGGTGTCTCCTTGTCGTTGCTCGCGCTTAGCGGTATGAGCACTTCGACATTTGCAGCAGCCCGGAGCTCATCCAGTTTCTCCCGCACCGCTGCCGCCATCTTTTGTTCCCGGACGTAGTCGCGGAGTTGCTCGCGCACCTCGTCGAGCGGCAGCAGTCGCGCCTCCTGGCGTTCCTCGAGCTTGAGAATGTGTATGCCGAACTCGGTGCTGACCGGCTCCGATATCTCGCCGACCTGCAGTGAATATGCCGCTTTCTCGAACGCCGGGACCATCGTTCCCGGACCGAATAAACCGGTGTCTCCACCTACGCTACGGGTCGACGTGTCCTCCGAGAATTCTTTGGCAAGAGCCGCAAAATTCTCACCGGCGCGCGCGCGCTCGAGTATCGGCTCCATTTGCTCGCGTAACGCGGCGCGATCGTCCTGGGTCCCCAGTGGTTTCCATCGCAGCAGGATATGGCGCACCCTGACCTGCAGCGGCAGCGTCAACCGCCGTTCGTTTTCGGCGTAGAACTTTTCGACTTCCGCGTCGCTGACATCGGCTACGTCCATACGGACCCGGTCCAGGTACAGCTTGGCGGCAGCCATGCGTTCGACGTGGCGGCGGTAGCTCTCCGCCGTGAAACCGTCGGCTTCGAGCTTCATCCCGAACTGCGCATCGGTATCGAAGACCGAGCGAAGCTCTTCAACCTGCTTGTCGACTTCGGCCGGGTCAGCCTCGATGCCTTCCTTCTCGGCTGCCTGGGCGGCGAGTTCCTGCTCGATGACCAGGTCCATTGCCTCTTCGCGGAGTTCCTTCATCAGCTCCAGCTGGTCGCCACGTGCGCCGACCTGGACGCCTTTCGAGTTGCGGTACTCGACGTAGAATCCCTGGAAACGCTGGTAACTGATGGTCGCGTCGTTAACGCGCACCGCATCACCAGGGTAGTACCCCTGCGCATGCACACCCGTCGCGGCCAACAGCAACGCGAGGGCCGGAAGGCGCGCACGGCGAATCAATTGGCCTTCTCCTCCGCGGGTTTCGCGGGTGCCTGCATCGCCATCAGGCTCAGGAAGGGCTGGTCGGAGTGCTGGAGTCCTTTCGATGGCGCCCCGACGAACACGTAATACGTTGCGGCCATGCTGGCCTGTATGGTGGCCTCGTACACTCCGTCTCCCAGCGGCGTGGCGGGTTGCGTCACCCGGCCACGGCCATCCGAACGGTAGTAGAGCACCGAGGCGTCCGGCACGTCGGTGACGGCTTCGCCCGAGGATGCATCCAGCAGGCGGAAACGCACCGTCGCAGGCTCACCGACCTTGATACGGCGGCTCTCGATATCGAACTCGACGGTAAGCTTGCCGGCACGTTCGTCGGGGGCCGTTTCGTCAGGCCGCACCAGCGTCGTGAAGCAGTGCAGGAATTGCGGCGAATCGAACATGAAGGCGACGTCGTAGAGTCCCTCCACCGGTATCTTCACGCGGCCGCGATACAGGCCCGGTGCCACCTCGGCCAGGCTACGATCGACGATCGTGATGGCCCGCGCCTCGTGCCCGTAATTGCGGAAGCTGCCCATAGGCGCACCCATGCCTTCCATGTAGTAAGCAATCGTGCCTTCCGCCTGGTTGACGATATAGGCTGCCGCGGCTTCCTTTACGGCAGGGACGATGCTGTCCGCGATACTGATCTCCGCGGCCACACCAGGAGGGCTCTGCCCGGCGGGGATGTACGTGACCGGCGGGGCCTCGTCGCCGTCGAGTTCCGACATCGGGATCAGGCCGACATCCTGGGTCCCCAACGACCGGACGTACGCGAGGGAATTGGTGAAATTCACCTGGAACGGCTTCTTGCCGACCGAGAGCGCGTGGGCGAGCCGGTCACTGGACGAATCGATGACGAACACGGTATCCGTGCTGGCATTGACTGCCATGCCCCAGCGGCCGTCGCGCGTGAAGCGCAGCGGCCCCAGGCCTGGCTCAGCCTCGATGGTCGCGCGGATGTTGCGTGTATCCGGGTCGATGACCGAGATCATGCCGGTATCTGCGTCAGTCACGTAGATTGCACTGCCGAGCGGTGAATAGGCGACCGCCATCGGCCTGGTACCCGTCTCGATATCGGCGATCTTCTCGAGAGTTTGCACGTCGATGACGGACACGGTGCCGCCGTCGCGGTTGGTGACGAACACGTAGCGATCGCCGTCAGTAAACGCGATCTCGTGGTGACCGGCACCGGTCTGGATGAAGGTTACGGGCTCGAGGTCCTGCGCATCGATGACCGTGACACCGCTCTTCCCGGGGTCGGCTGCATCGTTACCGACCCAGAGGTAGCGCTGGTCGCGCTGCAGCTCGATGCGCATAGGCTTTTCGCCGGCCTCGATCTGATGCGTGACTTTGAATGACTCGGTGTCCGCCAACGCGACCTGCCCGGCCTCGGGCATGGTGATGAACAGTCTCTTGTTGTCGTCATTCAGCACCCAGTCTGCACCGGGGCGGCCCAGGTTGATCTGCGCGAACAGGTTCGTGATGCCCGTGATACCAACTGCGGGGTCGATCACCGAGATCGAATTGTCGCGGTTCATCACCAGCAGGAAATGGCTGTTGAGGTCAATCATCGGCCGTACGCCGACGATGCCCTGCAGGTAGGTAGCGACGCGATCCTTGCAGCTCATCGGTCGATCGCCCATCGCTTCCCAGGCCTCACCGATATCCATCCAGGCGGCCGGGTACCGGCCCTTGATGGGTTCGCCGGTGCTTGCGTCGGTGACCCGGAACGTAACGTCGGCCCAGTGGCCAGCCATGACCTTGCCGACACCGCCAAGCGGCAGGACGTCGAATTCGACGTCGACGCCTTCACGGGTGATCTGGTTGGGGTTTGGGTTTGGCTCTGCCTCGGGCTCAGCCTCACGGCTACAACCACTGGCAACAACCAGGATGGTGAGCGCGACCAGCGTCGCGCGTCGGATCAGAAAATGGGCGGCCACCATTTCTCTCCTCAGATTAAGTGTGTCCCCGCCGATAGTACCAGCGGTTCCCCAGAAAAAAACCGTGGAGCGACCCTTGCGGGGCCGCTCCACGTTGTTGCCTTGCTGGACGTCCATGTCCCCTTTGGTTCCTTAACGGCGCTTGGTCTACTCGTCGACGCGGAGGATACCAAACATGCCGTTCCGGTTACCGCTCGGTGTGTAGTCGCGGAACAGGTAGTCGCCATCCACGGCAAAGGTACCGCCAGCATCGAACAGGATCGGCCAGTGTCCGTAGACGTGACCCATGCCTTCCTCGCCGCCCATGTACTTGCCGATGGGGTTCTTGCCCAGCGCCTGCGACGCAACCGAAGTCGATTCGCAATAGCCCGCAAGCCCCAGGTAGGCATCGTTCGGGCAGACGAACGGATCGCGCTGCCAGACGTGCCCGTGAAGGATGAACGTGCTGTCGCGGTCAGCCGAAGCGCCGGTTACGACGTACATGCGCGTCGGCATGCCCGCCGTGGTGCGGAACACCGGCGTCGCGGGGTCGCCACCCGGGTTCGCATTCGGCTCACCAGCCACCAGGTTGTTGGCGTAGAACGCCTGCTGATTCGGGAGATCGCCAAAGGTCTTGGCCTGTCCCGGAACCCCGGCGCCAAACGGCACGTTGGGCGGCAGCTTGAAGCGGAACCAGCTGGGCTCCGTTCCGTAGTTGAAGCCCGCATGGCCGCTGTCCTCGGCGCCTTCGACCCCCAGTTCCTGCTGGTGGATGTTCTTGATGGCAGTACCATCAGCCCACCTGAGGTTGGCGATCTTGTGCGCCACCGCAACGGCTTCCCTGTAGCTCGCACCGTCGTCGGCCGTTCCGGCAATGCCATCCGGGCCATTCGGCGCGTTCTTGATGGTCATCTGCGCACGCGTCGGACGGGTGTCCGCGCCGCTGCCCTGGCCATCCGGCACCTGCGTGTCGACAGCGTACGTCGCACCCTGGGGCTCGATCACCAGCGACGCGAAGAGACCCTTCTGCGGCTGCTTGATGCGGTCCGCCGACAGCAGGTTGCTGCCACCGAACTCGACCGGCGTGGCGTGGATCTCGACCGAACGGCGGTTGCGCCTGTTATCCGGGACCCGCACGTACTCGAGATGCCCTGCGTAGTACCTGGCCGTGGCCTGGCTCTTGACTTCGGGCGTCGCGAGCTGCGGCTGGTTCCGGCCCACGGCGAGACCGTCGTCACGACTGGCGTCGTATTCGACGAGCTGCGGGTGGATGCCAACGTAGCTGCCCGGGGCGACGAGGTTGTTGTTGAAGAAGTGCATCTCGTCGTTGACCGGGTTGCCGTCGGCCGCAGGCTGGATGCGGCGCGTGACGCCCCACATCATGTCCTGCCAGCCCGCGAGGTCCGGCGGCGTGGAGAACTCGACATCGGCAGCCGCAACCAGCGCACCGCTCTCGTCGTAGTACTGGTTCGTGGCCGGCTTGACCGCTCCCAGTACCGGTTCACCGCTCCCGTAATAGACCTTCGAGCCCGGGTTCGCACCGGTGCTCGCAACGACCGCCTGGCGGGTCACGAGCCGATTACGCACGTTGATCTCGATGCAGTCACCGGCGTTGGCGCGGAGTACCAGCGGCTCGACCGGCGCGGTGTCCTTGAGCATCACGGGGCACGTCGCGCGGTGCGGATCGTATCCGCCACCCGGGCTGACGCAGCCTTCAGGCAGGATCTCGGCGCAGCCCGCACCCGTCGGGTTGAAGTTGAGATCGCCGTTCTTGCCCTTCGACTTCGTGCACGCGGCGTAGTCCGGATCACGCTCCACCAGTGCCTTGTGCTCGACAACCGGTATCAGGTCGTCCGTCAACACGTACATCATTGCGGTCGGGTCGTTGAGCGGACCGTCTCCGCCCGTGAACACGGTCTGTACGCCGCCCTCGTTCAATGTCACCGTCGGAACCGATGTCTGGCGCCGGTTGTAGACCAGCGTGCCGCCGTCGGGATTCAGCGGGCCACCAGCATTGTCGCCGATGCCATCACCGTCAGAATCACCGCCTGCATTTGTCGGAATGGTGACACCGAGCTTGTTCGGTAGCACGTCGTTCGCCAGCACGGCCGAAAGGCCGAAGGTCTTGACCGGCGCACTCTTCGGGCAGACGCCGTTGAAGTCCTTCGAGTTCGTGAAGCTCAAACCACTGCTGATGTCGTTATTGGGCAAGGGAACCAGGTCCGACTGTTGGTTGCCGTAGGTTCGCAGCAAGCCCCAGGTGCCGAGCCAGATGCCCGGCCTCGTGGCGTCCTGCGCGTACAGGTAGTCCACGGTCTGGCCAGCCTGGCGCAGTGCCGCGTTGAACGGCGCCTGCAGGCTGAACTGCTCGGAGATACCGTGCGACTGGAAGTTGCGCCAGCCGGAGTTCGGCGCGCGGCCGAAGCCGGAACCGTTCGACAGCCACTTGATGCCGTGGATGGTCGTCTGGTGCTGCTCCTCGGTCGCGCCGACCTGGATCTTGACCTTTACGTTGTCGCCTTCGTAGGCACGCATGATCGGCGTAAACGGATCACCCGGATTGCGGTCGCAGTTGATGAGGTCACCGTTGCCGTTACCGGAGCAGTACGGCGCGGTGGGGTACGGCGTGTCGCCGAAGCGCGTATTCAGCTGCGGTATCGCACGCTCAAGAGAGCTCGAGAATGCGAGCGCCAGGTCACCGGCAGGGCCGTCGGCCTGTGCGCCGTTTTGCCCATCGGGGCCCTTCTTGCTCGGATCGAACACGCGGTAGCCAACCGGCTCGTTGCGGTAGTTGACGACCCATGTCGACGAGTGGCCGACGTTGATCGCTTCCGGACAGGGGCGCGGCACGCTTGGATCGAAGTTGCCGGCGGGACCCGGGCAACCGCCCTTCGCCGTTACGACGTCGGGGAAGACGTGCGCCTCGGTCTTCAGCGTCGGATTCACGACTTCCTTCCAGGTCTCCTGGATGGTCGGCGCGGATGCCACCGTCGCATTGAACGGATTCGGCTGGTTGATCGGCGTATAACCCGTGGTGAACTTGTTCGGGATGCCGAACGTGTCCGCAGCCACATAGGTTCCGGGCTTGTAGGCGTGCTGGAAGTCGCTCATCTCGAAGTAGAACTCGCGATGCGCTTCAACGTTTGCGCCACCGACATTCTCCGTGTAGCGGTCGTCGGAGCCGGTCAGGATTGCTGCCTGCCAGGACGTGGGACCACCGTCAGCACGGCCCTGCGACAGCGGTTCGCCCGACTCGTTGTGTACCCAGGTCGAGCCGGCAGGCTCGGCAAGGATCGTCGAGTACAGGCCTATCTGCTGGAACGTGGACGGACCGTAGTGGTCGTGCGAGAACGTCAGGCCGAGGCCGCGATCCACTCCAGCCACGTTGACCACAGGGTCAACCAGGATGCGCTGGATGGTCGTGCGGGCACCGTGGTACATGCCGGCAGTGACCTGCGGGTTGGTGCCATCCGTGAATGCCGGATAGTAATGGTCCGCCGCTACGAGCGTGGTTGCGCCCTTCACGGACGGCGCATGCGGGTCGGCGCCCTCTTCGACGGTCAGTGTCTGGACCGGCGTCAGGCCATTCAGGTCGATCGGACCGAGCTGGCCGGGCAGCGTGTTGGCGGGCACAACGCACGCGGCGCTTGCAGGACCGCCAACGGGGTCGAGTTCTGTAGCGTCGACACATGCCTCGACAAGATGGTTGTACTCGTTGATGGCGTGGATGCGCTCCTCGACCATCAGGGGCGAGAGCGTGCCGTCTTCGTAGTTCCAGCCGTTCGCGGCGCCATCGCCCGTCGTCAGGTCCCACTTGGGCAGGTGAATGTGCTGGCCGATGATATCGGTCGGCGTACGCACCTGGAAGTCGTCGACTTCGAACTCGGCGGGCACGAGGTTGGCGTGCAGGATCTTGCCGCAGTCGAACGAGTTGAAACGCATGACGAGAGGCTCTGGCGGACGCTCCTTGAGCACCGTCGGCTTGACGTCGTCCCACAGGATGATGATGCGCTCCTGCGAGTAGTGATGTCCCAGCTTGTTGAACACGGCGTCGATCTGGAGGTTCGCAATCTTGTAGGTGCGCGGGTTCTCGGCGTCGTAAGGCGACGAGCCCTTGGTAGTGAGCGTGGTCCAGCGGTCCTCGCCGGGACCGGGGAGATCCGAGTCGTACCAGTCACCGTCGACTCCGGCTTTCGTGTGCCGGCCACGGTCGTCGACGCAGGGATCGTTGTACGGGCCGCCGGGTACCGGCGCCGCGCCGTTCATCACGAATGCCCAGGCGCCCGGGTTGGTGCCCGCAATCGGCATGCCGTCTGTGCCGTAGGCAACGCTCGGGCGATGCCGTACGGCCTGGTAGGCCATGGAGACTTTCTCCATCGCGGTGCCCGTCTCGGGGAAAAACACCGGCTGCGCCATGTGCACGACCTTGCGGAAGTCGAGGCGATTCTGCGTGTCGGCAGACAGACCGGCCGAGGTGTAACCCAGCAGGGCGTGGCGCGGCAGGCCGCCGTCCCAGCCACCGCCGAGATTTTGCCAGTCGATATCGCCCGCATTGAGGTTGCCAATGTTGGCCATTGCGGCCTGCTCGGTCAGCATGTCGAGTGGCGGCGTCGGCATACGCTGGCCGACGATGCCCAGCGGGCACGGATTGTCGGCTGTGGGGATACCGCACTCGTTACCGGCGAGCCAGAACGGGTACCCGGGGCTCACGTCATCCGGCGTGCCGGCGATGCCGTCAGCACCTACGGCCTGAGCGTGGTTGACAATGGCCTGCGACGAATCCGGAATGCCATCCGGCCCGGTGCGGCCACCCAGCAGGCTGTTGCCGCCGCGATCGACGGCCACGACCGAAACCTCTGCCGGCATTTGCGGCATGGGCTTGCCGGGTAGCGGCACGATAGCCGGGATCGGCGAGCCGTCCGGCAGTTCGCCGTCCGGGTACGCGCGGGAACCTGCCATCGGCTTGCCGCTGCGCAGATCCCAGCGTGTGCTGTGGAAACCCGTGTTTGCCTTCTGCGGATCGTCCGCATTGGATACTTGCAGCACCGTGCCCGTCTCGTAGACGTCGTGGTTGCGCTGGTGGTACCACATGCCCTGGGCAAAGTGCGGGTAGAAATGGCAGTGGAAAATCGCGTCGCCCACCGTGTGGTTGCGGTTGCCCGCGCCACCGTTCACCAGCTCATAGGTGTGACCCGAACCCGGCATGATCTCCTGGGCGTCCAGGTAGTTCGCATTGTCGTCGTTCGGGTTGAACAGCCACTGGTGGTTGTGGAAGTGGAAAATGTGCTGCTCGAATGCGCCAGCATGCGTATTACGGTATTTGACGTGGTCGCCCGTGTACGCATGGTGAATGTTCGCGGGATCCTCCTGGAACAACGCGTAGTTGCCGGGGATCGGGCCGTTCGACAGGTTGGCATTACGCCAGCAGGCATTCGGGTCGGCGGGGCCGGCCGCGATGTTCTCGGGGCTGCAGGCCTCGATACCCGTATTCGCCGGGTTGTTGACCAGCAGCGCCGGGTCGCCGACCGTCTGCGAGGCGAGGAAGAATTCCTCGTAGGCGCAGTCCGTACAGTCGTGCATGGGGCCCGTGCGCAGGCGGTTGGCGATGATCTCCGAACCGATGCCGCCGGAGCCGTAGTTGATCATGAACTGGTCCTTGACGCCGTGTACGACGTGGCGCATCACGGGGTGGTTGTACCAGTTCGGGAATACCTGCGAGTTGGTTTGCTCATCATGGAACTGCGAGGTGAACTCGCGGTAGGCCATGATGCGGTCAGGCAGCTGCGGATTGACCTTGCCCACGCTCTCCAGCGGATAGGGGCATTGGGGACCGGGGCACTTGCTGCGCCACGTACCATCATCGTCCGGGCCGGCGATGATCGCGTTGATATCGCTGTGCACCAGCTCGCCGGTACGGCCGTCAGCGCCGGTGACCATTCTCAGGACCGGCAGGCCGGCCTTGCCCTCGGAGATCCAGGGCTCAACGTTCGGATACAGCGCATCGTAATCCACGATCGGCTGGCCGCCGGGGTTGCAGTCGACACCGGGTCTTTCGCCGGCATCACAGTCGTCCAGTGTATGGCCGACGGTCGCGAGGCGCATTTCTTCTTCCGTGACCTGGCTGCGATACAGACGTGCGCCCTTCGGCTGCACGTTCAGCGCACCGAACATGCCGATGCCGAGGTTGCCGGAGCTCTGCTCGCTGCCGAGCGTGGCGCCGTAGCTGTTGATGATGAAGGCGCCCTCGTGCGGCGTATAGAGTTCATAAATGCGCGTCTCGCCAGGTGCGGCAAGGCCTTCGCCGCAGTTCGGCTGGCCGGCATCTGTTGGACCCGCATTGCCGCCGCCGTCATTGGCGCCGACCATGCTGCCATCGTCTTCCATGCCGTTGACGAGCTCGGTGCCCGACGCGTGGAAACCGGCGCAGCGTCCGGCGACCTGGTCGTTGTTGGTCAGGCCCGGGAATGCAGTGCCATCGGGCTGGCGGGTGCCTGCCGTACCCTGCCCCTGGCGGGCGTTATTCGGGTTCGCAACTTTGGTCAGCAGGTTCGTGAAATTCACGGTGAGGCACTGCCCCTCGACCGAGCGAACGACCAGCGGACGCGGCCGCTTGTCCGGCCGCAGTTCCACTTTGCCGAGCAGGTCTGCGTTCGACATGCCCGTCAACTGGGTGATCGGCTTCAGGTGATTGCTGCTGCAGTTTTGACCGTTTGCATCGCAGCTACCCCAGTCGACATAGACCACGTCGCGTTCGAGCGCGTAGGAGATCCAGTTCGGGTTTTGCGCGCCAAGACGGTTGAAGATCGTCGGATTATCGAGAACGACGACGTTGGCCGTAATCGTGTTTGCGGCCGTACATTGGGCGGCATAGGCGTTCCTGCCTGCGCCCAGTGAGGCGACAAACAGGGCCAGCCAGAAAAGGCTGTAGCCCAGCCTGGGCAAAACGTCAGACTTACGGCTAATGTTGTCGAACAGTTTAAGTGTAGTCACGAGACCATCCTCCCTCGGCGCGAACCCCTGCATCCCGACGGGATGCGAGTGCGTTCGCTGATGTGCGCTGGCACGAGATCCCGTGCATTCGGCGCGCTGCTTATTGTTGAAAAGAACAAAGTTGAAGTTGCGGCTAGGTATTGCGAAATCGTTTGGAAAACATGGCGTACGACGCGGAACAGGGGTTCCAGAAGGAACTGCAGCGGCCGCCGGCCATGGGGCCTCGCGGTCGTTGTGGGGACACGTTGGTGTGAACCGTGCTGCATTTGTTGTTGTCCTTGTTTTCCCCGTGCCGGGCCCGTCGGCCGCGGC
>Ga0316190_10001306_pt1 | contig 17927 bp, 14 predicted proteins | sample Eddworburrow2_MG_FD_204929 | JGI IMG/M metagenome (GOLD analysis project Ga0316190, IMG submission 204929) | Coastal sediment microbial communities from Maine, United States - Eddy worm burrow 2 | ecosystem: Environmental > Aquatic > Marine > Coastal > Sediment | place: USA: Maine | collected... | reverse complement strand
TGTTGCTTCAACAGAAAAAAATCTTTCCAAACGTTTCAAGGTAACGCCTGTCTCTTCATTTGTTACCAATAAAAGCTACCACAAGTTGAGCTCTGAAAAGGTTCTTACTGTTTACACTCCTGTAGTGAAAAAGAAATCCATGCCTGTATTTACAACTATTAGTAGAGAGTTAAAAGGCGGAGTAGTCAACCCTGAAACAGCCAAGGCTCTTTGCAAAACACTTAAAGTCGATGCCATCGTACTCATTTTCTCGGAATGGACAGTTAAACAAGGGGGGTTTGTTCCTATTACAAAGGCTGTATCCAAAAACGTTTTTACCATGTGGGACCGTGATGGAAATATGATCGCCAAGAAAAGAATTGACAAAATGGGCACAAAAACACTGGGTGCCTTGGGACTTAAAGCAGTAAATGCAGATACGATCAATGAATGGGGAGATACATCCAGGCAGGCTCTTGAACAGATTATATTATCTAAAGAAGTATCCGGTCTTGCCGGTTAAGAAAAAATATAAATAAATCAATAATTATTATTTAAAAGGTGCAATACATTAATATGTGTTGCACCTTTTCATATTAAAAACTTCTTACCAAAATCCAACCCCGCAGCAGGCGGACGGGGTATATTGTAGAATATTTTTTTATATCATAGGTGCCTGTCAGTACTAAACTTTTCTTCATTTTGTAAATAAGATATGCAATACTTGTATAGTTAGCTGTCACTACAGAGGAGGTTTTAAGGTTATGGTTCACAAAAGTTTACGTAAATCCATTGTTCTTCTTTCAGGCGGACTCGATTCGACAGTTGCTTTTAAAAAAGTCTACGATGAAACAGATGTTATTCTTGCCCTCAGCTTCAACTACGGCCAAAGGGCGGCCGAAAAAGAAATCGAGGCTGCAAAAAGAATCTGCCAACGTTTTTCAGTCAATCATCGGGTAATCGAACTTCCATGGCTACGAGAAATTACAGACACCTCGCTTGTAGACAGAGAAAAAGCCTTACCTCAACTTAGAGAAAGTGAGTTAGACAATTCAACGGGAAAAGCGGATGAATCGGCCCAGGCCGTTTGGGTCCCCAACCGAAATGGCGTTTTTATTAATATTGCCGCTTCCTTTTGCGAGTCATTAGGAGCCGACCTATTGGTAACCGGTTTTAACGCAGAAGAGGCAGCCACCTTCCCCGATAATTCCCCTCAATTTATCGGAGCCATCAATGGCTCTCTCCAATTTTCAACATTGAAAGATATAGAAGTCGTAAGCCCAACTTTGGGCTTTGATAAGGCGGGTATCGTTCAATTGGGCATAGAAATCGATGCACCCATGGAAGAAATATGGAGCTGCTATGAAGATGGTGACAGGATGTGTGGCAAGTGTGAATCCTGTATGAGGTTGAAACGGGCTCTGTCTGCAAGTGGATCTGATCTTGAGAAAAAACTATATCAATAAAATAACAATTTCCGGAGTAATTTAAATGAAAAGGCCAAGCGCAAGTTTCACATTTGTCATCAGAGCAAAACTTAAAAATGAAGTAGGCATTCTTGGAAAAGTGTTTTCTGCCATAGGAGAAACCGGCGGTGATGTTGGTGCTGTCGACATTGTTGAAGTTGTTAAGGGACATGTTATCAGAGACATCACTATCAGGGTAAGGGATGACAGGCATTGTAATGACATCATATCAAGCCTCAATAAACTTGATTATATGAATATAGTTAATGTCTCCGACAGAACCTTTCTCATGCACCTTGGCGGAAAGATAGAGATAAAAAACAGGATCCCCCTTACAACGAGAGCTGACTTATCGATGGCCTATACACCCGGTGTTGCCAGAGTCTGCACTGCCATTCACGAGGACAAATCAAAGGCCTATAACCTGACGATCAAGAAAAATAACGTGATGATAGTTACTGATGGGACAGCCGTACTCGGTCTGGGGAATATCGGCCCTGAAGCAGCCATGCCCGTTATGGAAGGCAAAGCCATGCTTTTTAAAGAGTTTGGTCAGGTAGACGCGTACCCCATCTGTCTCAACACGACAGACCCTGACGAAATAGTCAATGTAGTCAAGGCCATTTCACCGGGTTTCGGCGGTGTCAATTTGGAAGATATTGCAGCACCGAGGTGTTTTGAAATTGAAGAAAGATTAAAGGATGAGCTTGATATTCCCGTCTTCCACGATGACCAGCACGGTACAGCCATTGTCGCTCTTGCAGCGCTTTTCAATGCTCTTAAGATTGTTGGGAAAAAAATAAAAAGCCTGAAAATTGTCATAAGCGGTGCAGGTGCAGCGGGCATTGCCTGTGCAAAACTTTTTATGGCGGCAGGAGCAACGAATATTATTGGTTGTGACAGGGAAGGCGCTATCTACAGGGGGAGGAAAAAAGACATGAACCCCATGAAGGAGTGGTTTGCCGACAACAGCAATCCTCATAATGAAAAAGGCAGTCTGAAAGATGTCATCAAAGAGGCCGACTTTTTTCTTGGTGTTTCCGCTCCCGGCCTTCTGGATCGGAGCGATATTGAAAATATGGCACAAGACGCCATTGTTTTCGCCCTTTCCAATCCCGATCCGGAAGTGGCTCCCGAAGACATTGAGGGCGTAGCCAGAATTATTGCAACAGGAAGATCTGATTATATCAACCAGATCAACAATGTCCTCTGCTTCCCTGGCATATTCCGTGGACTCCTTGACAGCAGGGCAAAAGGGATAAACCTGGAAATGAAAATTGCTGCCGCCAAAGCGATTGCATCCATTATTTCGGAAAAAGAACTCTGTGAAGAGTATATAATACCTAGCGTTTTCAATAAGAAGGTTTCTCCAGCCGTCGCTACAGCTGTCGCAAAAGAAGCCAAAAAGAGTGGAATGGCAAGGAGAAAAAACAACGTTTCAATCATATAGCTGGCTTTTTGGCAGGATTATTGCTTATTAATTTAGGTAGAAAGCAGAAACTTTTTTATGATTTTTCACTGTTTTAGCTACCTGGAGATTAAGCGATGAGCCTAAAAGAAGTCGTTGCCACATTAATGGAGTCCCCCTACTACTTTACACTTCCCCTCAGGGCGAGACTAAAGGAAGTCAAACTCATCCTCAAATATGGGAAATCTGACTATAGATCTCTCTAACCCTCATAACCTTGCATTTTTTTCACAATAGAGACTAAAAATTACCCTACCAAACTTCTTCTGTAAAATTTTCATTTAATTTCTTTCTAAAAAAGTCATTTTAAGAGTCAATTTTGCCTTAGCAGTGTCATTTTCACCACATCAAAAAGGAAAAGAGACTTAGATTTTCTATGAACCGAGAAGAGATTCCCAGGAATAAATCTGGTGTGAGGCAGCAGCCACTTTGAGGAGATTATCGAGTTTTTCACAATCCTTGCGTTCCCACTTAGGCAGCGCAAGGTACCATTTATCAAAGCACCTGGGATGGTGCTCACGGTAGCGGGCTATTTTGGTAAGAATCGTCACCGCAAGACTTTTAAGGCCTTCATCATTTAGATCCTCACTTCTCCTTCTGGCGTGCAGTCTCACATCATTAACAAGGTGATCGAGTACATACTCGAGATCTTTTAAAACCTCATTTTCATCAGTTTCGTAAAACGCCTCTATCATTTCCGAAGCAACAGCAGCCATATAGCTTCTGAAAATAAGGATAGGAATTACATGTTCATCACTTTGAAGCTTTCCGTCGGGATACTGAGAGGTAAGCTTTTGCAGTGAATCTTCCAAACTCATATCGATTGACCGGTACCGTTCCTTTTTCTCAGCATCCAGCGTCACATACCAGGTACTTTTGCTCCGTGGATATCGAACATAATGATCATAAACATTATCAAGGATTCTGGCTGCAATTTTACGTTGCTCTACAGAGTAGTTATGGAGGTTAGAAGAAATTTCCATTATAATTTCATCCAATATGTATTGCTGAAGCTTGACCGCTTCATCAAGCTTGCCCTGGCGGACGTATTTCAGGCTGGTAATCGTAGCAGTGGCCATATAATCACGATAAAAAGTGACAGCCTCCCTCGACTTTTTATCTTCAAGATATGTAAAAGGGATTCCTTCTTTGGTCGTTGTGGCACAAGCGGAGAAAATCAGGGAACCTAAAAGAAGAGAGAAAATAAGATTGATTTTTTTCAATTTTTCCTCATTTTGAAAAGTAAATATCTGAAAGTTCAGAACGCAAAAGGTGGCCTAAACTAAACAGGCATAGAATAAAAAACAATTATAACAAGGGAATCCCACCGAAGATATTATATGTATAGCACAACATATGCGGTTTGTCGCGACAGATATTGCTGGATATACGTCACATATTGCCATTTTTTCTTTTTTTGTGATAAACATAGCACTTCACGGGCTACTTGTAAATACCTTTGCCCTGTGATAGCCTTCAAACGGTAGCAAGCCCCGTTTTTTAATGTTAATCAATTTTGTTTATATTAAAGTTAAAAAATAATGTCTGAACACTTCGAAAAAAAGTCTGAAAAAAGCATCTCATCGCATATCAAATCATCCCGTAAAGAGATCACCATTCTCTTTACCGATATTGAAGGGTCCACAGAGTACTGGGATAAAAGCGGGGATATTGAGGGGCGGTTAATGGTGGACCGCCATAACCGCCTCCTTTTTCCAATAGTTAATAAATTCAATGGCACAATTATCAAGACCATAGGTGACGCCATCATGGCCTCCTTTAAGAAACCTGAAAAAGCGCTTAAGGCAGCCATCGCCATGCAGCAGATTCTTGAAAAAGAGAGGACTGGCAATGATGCTTTTAACCTGAAGGTAAGAATTGGTATTCATACGGGAGAGGCTATCGTTGAAAAAAGTGATGTTTACGGTGATGTCGTCAATGTGGCGGCCAGAATAGAAAGCAAAGCCGATGCCAATGAAATACTCCTCTCCTATAGCACCTATGAAATACTCAAAGAGAAGGCTTTCAAGTTTAAGCGACTAAAAAGCTTTGAAGCAAAGGGGAAGAAAAGCAAGGTAAAAATCCATAGCTGTAACTGGGAAACTCATACCAGCCTTATCGATGATATAAAAATTAAAAACCTCCTTCCTGTCGCTAAAAAACAGAAAGTAGAATTGTTGCTCTATCTGCTCCTTACACTGGCAGCTTCATACATGATTTTTTCAGAATATATTCGGTATTTTCTGATTGACCATGAATCTATCGCATTTTTAGCTCTAAATCCCTACGCGCTTTATGAATATCCATTCCTGTTAGCTTTACTCATTATGATTGTTGCTATTATTTCCATAACCACATTCTATTTCCTTATGAGAAAAGAGAGCATTCCCTTACTGATATTGAGAACTCTAAAAGGTTGTTTTGGGGCGTCATTCCTTTTTATCGTACTTTTCATAGCACTCTTCATCGTGTCTTCTCTTATACCTCTACAGGAAAGGTTACCTGCAAGCGTGAACAACCATTTAAATAATGTCATTTATGAATCCCAATATCTTCTCGTTGAAGTTACGGAGCAAAATATTCACATAAAAGATAGCCCCTCTCTTGAAGGGAAAAGTATAAAAGAAGTAAAGAAAGGAACCTTACTTCTCCTCGTTGACCTTGTAAAAAGAGGTGAAATTACCTGGAATAAAGTTCCCATAACGAACACAGAGTATGGCTGGATACCTCGCATCATTCCGCCTAAAATTGGTGTACCGGCTAAAAGGATTTCTCTTACAAAAAAGTTTTACTTCCGTAATATCGACCTATACAAGCTCCTGCTTCCACTCCTTGGTTTTTTCTGGGGAATAATAAGCTTCAAAATCAGGCCTATTTAAGTTTTTTTCTGTTAAGAATGTGGTACTCATAGATCCTATTATGAGAGGGAGAACAACTGCCCTTGTTCATTAAAAGTGATAGATGATTGAGAGGTCTGCCGAAGGGTAGAGTTTTTTTCTTTGATAGCTCATAATAGGGTGGGCGTAGACAGCCAGATCAAGATCGAGAGACCCGCCCTGCCACCCCATTCCCATCGTTGGGACGAAAGGTGCAGGAAGGTCAATATTGTCAATCTTATCAGAATTCAGTTTGATTGGCACAAGAGCCCCCATGCGATACCTCCACTGCTGGGATCTAAACTCTGTACCTGATCGCAGGATCTGAAAGTCAATTTTATAATCACCATAGTGGCCGTATATCATTTCATAATCCATACTTAAAGTGGTCTTATCAGAGTAATTCCAGGCAAAACCTAGCGTCAGGTCATGGGGGAAGCTCACTTTATAGCGCTCTTTTCTTGTTCCCTGATTGTCAGTAGTTTCAACTTCCACAACCAGGGTGGTATCTATATCCTCAATATTTAAGCCGATGGTGAGATTGTCACTAAAAAAATATTTTGCACCAAAGTGCATGGCGATGGCCGTTGCGTCGGTAGAAGTGATGATGTAGTTACCCGGGTCTTCTGCCGTAACACCACAAGAGGTGGTGGCGCACTCTATCCTGCTGAGTGAAAAACCGATGCTCCAGTGACGCTTTCCCAGAGGGGCTACTGCCAGGCTGAATCGATAATCCTTCGTTTTACTTTCCAATTGACCGTCAAAGTTTTCAGGAAGTCCCGGAAGTGCATAGCGTAAAAAAATGCTTTCCAGGTCGCCCTTACGAAAAGCTCCCTTTGCCTTTATATGCAGGCGAGGGATGTAAGAGAAAGCCATAGCACTATCCAGATCGAATGATGAAAGCAGGCTGCTACGCGACCCTATAGCGATCATATTATTATTTATAAGCTCTGCATTTAACTGCCGGGCAATGGTGAAGTCCCTATCCTTAATTTCCACTAACCCGGCAGGATTCCAATAAGTTGAGTAGATATCGTTGGTTTTAGCTACTACAGCACCGGCCATTCCGATGTGATGAGCACCTATTCCCATCAGAAGATCACTTCCTTCCGCCTGGAAGGAGTTTGCAGAGGCATGAACTGAAGTGTTTGCAAAAAAGAGTAGTACGGTGAAAATAATGATATGAAACAAGGAATTTACCATAATCCAGAGGTCCAAACTACAATATGAATTTTAAGAAAGAGAAAAAAGGAACCCCAGTTGACTACCCCCCCATAGCATTTAGTTTTGACTTTTTACCCGAATCATCGTTCTTAAGTACTTTCCTTACCTAAAAAAGAGTTTAGTCACCTTAGCTTCCTTACCTACCCTGACAAGTTTCCCCTTTTTTTTAAGCCCCTTTATTTCCACAATATCCCCTCTTCCCAGTTCCTCAAAAAGGGCATTTGCACCTGTCTTATCTCTATCAAGCCGCCCAACCTGAAATCTCCCTTCATTGCCGCAAAGAAAAACCCTTTTGTCCCCCTTCATGATCATAAGATCACTTACGACTCTAAACTTTTCATCATTTCTATCACCAATAAGATCCCTAAGTGACAGACCATCCTTCCTTATAAGTAAGTAGGAAAACTTAAGGCTTCTTTTTTCAAAGGCCGTTCTTTTGTCTATTTCTTCAACTATTTGAGGAGGCTGCCAACGATAGCCTTCATGACACCAGTCTTTGATATTTTCAAGGGCTCCACAGGGTCCGGGATCTATACAGGGTGAATAGATAGTGCGGTTTTCATTTTTTATTATGCTATCTCTTAACATTAGCAGGTCTCTCGAGGAATCCCTAAGGGCCGGTTCAATAATAATGAGGCTGCCATTTTCTTTCAGGCATTTTTCTACAATAAATTCAATCATTGCCATGCGCTTTTCATATTTCTCTTTCCCTTCCCCCGTCTCGACAAGTGAATTAGACATAACAACAAAATCATATTTTTTATTAAGTCCACTGCCTTGCATCTGGTGGAGGTCCAGCTTGAGTGTATTTAACTTAAAATCCAGATCACTTTTCATGAAGCACTTTAATAGATATCTTTCCCAGAGTGTATTGAGAAACAGTTCAGCTTCAAGAAGGTTTTCCTTTACCCTGTCTACCGCTGTAATAGAAATACTTTTTACCTCCTTTTTTTGGGCAAGGCGAGTAAAGAAAAAATCAATAAATCCGGCAGAGGCTGTGCCCGGTCCGGAGCCGAGATCAAGGAATGATATTTCATCACTGCTCATTTTTATATCTGGATGAAGGAGCAGTTCTGTAAGCGGTGTTTCTATTTTGAGGAGGTTGGAGGGCACAAAATAGGCCATATAAGCGGCCATGAGCAATTTATCATTGAGATAATAATCGGGGCGATCATCCTGACTTTTGGTAAAGTAGTCTGAAAGAGTTTTAACTTTGATGGCGAGATTATTTAATTCTTTTGTGCCCAGAGAATCTTCTTTTTTGAGGCCCAGGAGGCTTTTGACTCTGGTTTCAATGACCTGCTCTGCAATGAGTGGGAATGTAATCATGAGAAATAAATATAAAAGAGGCCCCTCCGAACCTCACCCTGGTAAGGGAGGAAGCTAATCATCCCCTTTTTACCAAGGAGGGAATTTAGGGGAGGTCAAAATACAGTAATTGTTAGCCAAATAAAGGCTGAATAAAGAAAATTCAACATAATAATTTCAATATATCAGCCCCTAACCCTTATCCTGTTTATAGCCGCTGCAACTTCATGAAGTCTCGGCAGCGCCAGGTTTCCCACCTTCCAGGGAGAAAGAACATCGAGACCGTTTTCTTCCACATCTTTTAAGGCCAGTTCCAAACCTTCCCTAAGGCCAATGTTTTGTAGAGCATATTTTTGCGCATAATAATGGATTAATAATCCGATAGTTCGGGTCTGGTCTTCATGAACCAACTGTTCAACGGCTGATAGATCTATGCGGTGCTCGCCAAAAAGAAGGGTTTCAACGTCAGGTGAATCGATGTTAACATCCTTTTTCCCACGCCTTGCGCTAAGCCTTTCAATAGGGAGTGTCCTCCCTTTCATTTTACCGATTGGAAGCAATTTGACCGGAGGAAGCGACTTGCTCACCGATGCGGCAATACGATGCGCTTTTTCCGTTACATCAAGAGGCTCATAGGTATCCATCATTATGACATGGTCACTTACATCGAAATAATCACCGCAACCGCCCATGACAATAACCGTCGATACACCCTGATATTCATAGAGTTCCCGCACCCTGTGAATAAAAGGGGTAATGGGCTCCCTGTGTCCGGCAATGAGGGCCTGCATCCTTTCATCGCGGATCATAAAATTGGTAGCCGACGTGTCTTCGTCAATTAACAATAGTTTTGAATCAGCTTGCAGGGCTTCAATAATATTGGCAGCCTGAGATGTACTGCCACTGGCATTTTCCGTTGAAAAGTTGACGGTATCACCATGAAATGGGAGGTTGTCGATAAAAGGACTAATATCAACTCCTGTAATGGAACGGCCGTCTTCGGCCCTTACCTTAACGGCTGTCGGGTCAGTAACAACAAGCTCCCGTCCGTCACCGGGAATATGGTTATAAATGCCCTTCTCCAGCGCATGGAGTAAGGTCGATTTGCCGTGAAAACCGCCACCGACAACGAGCGTTACCCCTTCGGGAATTGCCATCCCCCTCACCTCTCCCCTGTTTGGGAGGATCATCTTTTTTGCAAGGCTTTCCGGAGATTTAAATGGAAGGGCATCTTTTTCCAGCGGACGGTCATCAATACCCGTTCTGCGGGGGAGAAGAGAATTGTCAGCTACAAATGCAACGAGGCTTTCCTCGGCAAGCCGCTTTCTAAGAAAATCCTGGTCTTCAATTGATTCAATGTGGAATTTGATTTTTTCAAGGTCTAGGTTCTCTATTAAAAGCCCCTTGTTGATAACAAGGGGAAGTTCATTGAAAAAGATCTCCTGAGCTTCTTTACCGAGAATTCTCCGTCCATCAGCAGGAAGAGCGACTGTAATCCTGGCCTCCACACCCATGGAAGAGATATTGACAGCATTTCTCGCCAAAACCTGCTGTCCCCCGGAAGCAATACTGACCTGACCACTTTTGCCTGTACCTCTTCGCCCTTTTACAGATGCCTTAATCGTTCGGGAAATAGCCCGGCCAAGATAATCTTCAAGGGCTCTTTTTCGGATAGGCCCATCCCATAAATGAGCGGGAAAGGTAGAAATTTCGGGGGGAACAGTGATTGAGATACGGGAGGGAGCCGCATAGGGATCTCCCTGAACATGATCAATAGAAAGGGCGCATATACCGAAGTTATATACGCCCTTTAGTTCTTTATAAGCCTTATAACTTCGACCGTCTATTTGGTCCAGCAATAAGCTGAGTCGCTTCACCGGGGTTCCCCCCTAAAAGAACACTTAAAAATATAATGCCTGAGAAGGCTACTTTTTATTGGGAGACTCCATCAATTCAATTAATGTTTTGCCATCGACATAACCGGGAATAAGTCGGCCATCGGGCAAGATGATGGCAGGTGTTCCGCTAATACCCAATTTCTTTGCCGTCTCTATATTATTATCCACTTCTTTTGTATCGCACTTTGCCTTGGGAAGCGGTTTTCCTTCAAAGGCATCATCAAGCATTTTATGTGAGTTCTCACAAAGAACAGCCTTGGATTTTTCATAGGATTCAGGGTGCATGGGAAGAGGATAGAGTTTAATATAAAAAGCAACATCGTCTCTTTCCTTTGCAAGCTTTTTGATTTCAACATGGAGTTTTTGGCAATAAGGGCAATCAGGGTCGCTAAAGACAATAAACTGGTTCTTTGCTTTCTTTTTGCCTACCAGCATAGTCCCTGTAAGGGGAATATCTTTGAGATCCAGTTTTTTCATTTCCGGTTCTTTTCCAATGGTTTCAACTGGAATAAAGTTTTTAATGATCAAAACATGGGTCTTTGCAAAATCTACGTGAACACGAACAGGCTGTCCTTTAAACATACCGTCTACCTGCCATATACCTTTGGCAGGAGATTCAGAAACCTTGGCACCCTCTATTTTGAGTATTTCCTCTGCTTCTTCCGGTGTGAGGGTATGACAGGAAGAACAATTTTTACCACAGCCGGCAGGCCCTTCAAAGGAAAAACCTGATAATGGAAAAAGGAACAGACCAAAAACAATTACTGGAATTGACAAAAACTTCATTTAATACCCCTTTATAAAATTAATAGCTATCTAGTATAGGCGATGGTTTTCAGATATTCAAGTTTAAAGGTGTCAGATATATTTACTATTTGATTTGACAAGAAAAACTTTATCACCTAAATTAAAGCCACAACGATGAATAAAAAAAAATCCATAGGCATATTTGATTCCGGTATAGGCGGGCTTACCGTTCTTCATAGCATTATTTCCACGCTTCCTCATGAAAATACGATCTATGTAGGCGATACGGCGAGGGTGCCCTACGGTACCAAATCGGCCAGAATGGTTACTCAATACGCCCTTGAAATCGGAAAATTCCTTAGCGACCAGCAAGTCAAAGCCCTCGTCGTTGCATGCAATACGGCATCTGCTGTAGCCCTGCCAAAGTTAAAAGGGGTCTTTAATATTCCCGTTATCGATATGATCGGACCGGCTGCGAGGAAGGCTGCCCATTCGTCCATATCCGGGAATATTGGAATAATCGGTACGGAAGGTACGATCAGGAGTGGCGCCTATGAAAGAAGCCTTAAAGAAATTAATCCGGACCTATCCGTTGTCAGCTCAAAATGCCCTCTTTTTGTGCCTTTAGCGGAAGAGGGCTGGGTAGATAACGATATTGCCCATCTGACAGCCACCTGCTACCTCGAACCATTTATAGACAGTGGCATTGATACTCTCATATTGGGATGCACCCACTACCCACTTTTTAAAGAAACTATCAGGAAAGTAATGGGTGATCACATTACTCTTGTCGACTCCGGTGAAGAGGCAGCTTGTGAATTAAAAGAACTGCTTGAGGAGATGGGAGAAAAAGAAGAAGGTGGAACAATAGAAAGAAGATATTTTGTTACCGATACACCTGAACGCTTTTTAAAACTGGGACAGCGTTTTCTCGGTGAAGAAATAGACCAGGTCAGCCACATAGATATTCCCTGATTTTTTCATTCTTCAGTTTTTTTCACAGTAAGCAACATCCCCTTTATTCCCACGACTTCGACTTTTTCACCTTTTTCAATTATTTTATTACTCTTTGCTTCCCAAAGTTCTCCGTGAACAAAAACCTTTCCCCTTTTGTCTATAATTGTTTTTGCCTCCCCTGCAAGCCCGATCAGGCTCTCAAGACCTGTTGCAACGTGCCTTGAAAAACTTTTGACAGCCATGGTAATAATGAAGATAAATACAACCGAAAGTGAAATAACCGTTGAAAAGATAACAGTATAGGAGACTTTAAGAAAAGGAACAGACGTCTCAAAGAGCATGAGAGAACCTAAAAGTATGGCTCCTATCCCACCGATGGTAAGCAGACCATAGCTTATAATCATTAGCTCCAGGAAAAGAAGAATAATGCCCAGAGTAACGAGGATAATACCTGCATAGTTTATGGGAAGCGTCTGAAAAGCAACAAAGGCAAGGATGAGGGAAACACCTCCTACCACACCGGGAAAAATAAGTCCCGGATTGGAAAGTTCGAGATAGAGGCCAAGAAAACCGAGCATCATCAGAATATAGGCAATATTCGGGTCACTGATGGTACTTAAGATTTTCTGGCGAAAATCCATTTCCAGTGTCTTACGTTCCGCGCCTTTTAAGGCGAGCATTATCTTCTTTCCATCGGCAAGAAGCACTTCCTTCCCCTCTATTTCATCAAGAAGAGCATCAAGATCAGGAGCCACAATATCGATAACATTTAGTTCCTTTGCCTCATGCGCGGTGATAGAAACACTTTCACGGACAGCTTTTTCAGCCCACTCTCCGTTTCTCCTCTTTTTTTCAGCTATTCCCCTGGCATAGACAGCAGCATCATTTTCGATCTTTTTCATCATTGTTTCATCCACCTTTTCTCCACCGGCGCCAAGATTAACAGGATGAGCAGCGCCGATATTCGTTGCCGGAGACATGGCCGCCACATGAGCCGCCATAGTAATCATTACTCCCGCAGAAGCAGCCCTGGCTCCACCGGGATGGACATAAACAATAACAGGTACCGGCGAGCCGAGAATATCCTTTACAATAGAACGCATGGCAAGATCGAGACCACCGGGCGTATCAAGCTCGATAACAAGGGCCAGAGCGCCATCTTTTTCTGAAGACGCAATAGATCGTGATATAAATTCGGCTATAATGGGATTGATAATGCTATCAATCTTGATGAGATTAATATGACTTTGGGCGGATGAAGCAATTGCAGGTAAAAGCAGGAGAAGGAGGAAGACAAGGTGCAGTGACCTTTTCAGATGCATAGTTTCACCATGGGCTAAAGGGTAATTTATTTTTTACATCATGTAAAGTATAGCACCCCTATAAAGGGAGTCAATAGAGGCAAGCTAACTGAGGCAACTCAATTTGACTAAAAAGAAAATAATGTTACCATGAGTATCAATTCCTATTGACGCCATAAAAGTTTTATCCGCTCTTTCTGAGTAAAATAACGGGGAAAAGAAATTAAATAATCCTTTTCATAATTTACATGGCAAAGTCGATATAAATTCAATCAAGCAAGATAAACAAGAATGCTAAATATCCTCATAATCGAACCTTATTTTACCGGCTCACATTCCCTTTGGGCTAAAGGGTATCAAAAATATAGCAACCATAAGGTAGAAATATTAAGCCTTGAAGGACGATACTGGAAATGGCGCATGCATGGCGGCGCCGTCACGCTGGCAAAAAAATATATTGAGGGCCAGTACAGAGCTGACCTTATACTGGCAACAGACATGCTCGACATTACAACCTTTTTAAGCCTTACCCGGAAATGCACTTCAAATATACCGGTGGCCCTTTACTTTCATGAAAACCAGCTTACCTATCCCTGGTCCCCTGATGACCGTGATATCATCCACAAAAGGGACCATCACTATGGTTTCATTAATTACAGCTCGGCCCTCACCGCAGATGCCCTGCTCTTTAACTCCACTTACCACAAAGAGAGTTTTCTTGGCGAGCTTACCCCTTTCCTGAAACACTTTCCCGACTACAATGAAATCGACACAATTGATAAAATCAGAAAAAAAAGCTCAACCCTGTACCTGGGACTGGACCTTTCCTCCTTTGACAAATACAAAACAGACAATGAACCGGTCAATAAAAGGTCGCCTCTCATCGTCTGGAACCATCGTTGGGAATACGACAAAAATCCCCAGGACTTTTTCAGGGCACTTTATATTCTGGAAGACAAGGGCCTCGACTTTGAAGTCCTTATTTTGGGAGAAAATTTCAGAAAAAGACCGAAGGAATTTAAGGAAGCAAAAGAACGACTGGGTAAAAGAGTGCTGCAATACGGTTATGCCAAAAGCTTTGCTGACTACGCTTCCTGGCTCTGGAAAGCAGACATTCTGCCCGTCACCTCAAATCAGGACTTTTTTGGCGGAAGCATCATTGAAGCCATGTACTGCAATACCTACCCTCTCCTTCCCAATCGCCTCGCCTACCCGGAACATATTCCACCAAAAGACTATTCTGATTTTTTTTACAATGATTTTGAAAGCTTAATTGAAAAGCTCGAAGGGGCTATTGTAAATATTGATGAAATCAGGAACCGGCAAGTAAATGCATATGTAAAACACTACAGTTGGGATTACATGGCGCCCCTTTATGATGATGCCTTTAATGCAATGATCATAACCTGTTAACAGGAATTTATAAAAAGAAACAGGCATAAATATTGCTTGGTACTTTGAAAATCAAGTTCTCTTGACAAGTAAATTAGAACGCAATAAAAGGGGAAATAATTCGAGGTAAATAGAATGAACCTTGAATCTGACTGGGGGAAACAGTTTTAAGGGATTAATAAAACCTTAAGGATACTTCATGACAGATATAAAGGGGCATATTAAACACTGGTGTTTTGGTGCGGAAGAAGATCTGGCCGTCGCATCGGATCTCATCGAAAGAGGTCGAATCAGGCATGGCCTATTTTTTCTAAACCATGCAACCCAAAAAATGATAAAGGCACATGTCTGCCGGCAGAGCAATAAAGAAGCACCACCTGTCCATAATCTGACAGTCCTCGCCCAAAAAGGAGGCCTTGATCTCTGCAATGATGACCTCGGTTTTCTGGAGCAAATCAACAAATTCGATATGGAAGATTTCTATCCGCAGGAAAAGAATCACCAGCCTACATGGGAACAGGCCTTAAGTTATCTCAACCGGGCTGGAAATATTATCACCTGGCTGAAAGGCAAACTTGATGAGTAGCATGTTGACACAATAAACCATTCTTTCTTTTTCACCGCACATTTTTTTAAACATGAGCTTTAAGACTGTCAATATATTTAACACTGTTTATTTCCCGCCCTCTTAGTAACTCTCACAGGACTTGCTCAAATCAATTTCACGTTAGCACATATAACAGCATTCAAAAAAGATTTTAATCAAACAGCCACGAAAGGCTCATACTCCTTGTGGGTTCATGCATGAGTCACCTCTATGAAAAAAATCATGGTTGTGATACTTTTGTGATCTTTTTATATTATTATTTAAACATGAGCTACAAATCCTGATAAAAAGGAGCCATCCATGGGAGATGAAAAATACAAGCTGCTCATTATTGAAGATGATGAGGATATTACAAACCTCCTCAAGATCAACCTGGAGGATATGGGCTATCACGTAACGCTGGCCCATGATGGGAAAACAGGCTATGAAAAGGTTCTGGGCCAACACGTTGACCTGCTCATTCTCGATCTCATGCTTCCCGGCCTTGACGGCCTGGAAATATGCCGAAGGGTGCGGGCCAAAAATCATTACATCCCCATTCTGATGATTACCTGCAAATCCTCTGAAATTGACAGGGTTGTCGGTCTTGAAATGGGCGCAGATGACTATCTCACCAAACCCTTTAGCATTAAGGAATTGCTGGCAAGGGTAAAGGCCCTTTTCAGACGGGTAGAGGCCATGAAGTCTCCCTCCTCATCGAATGAAGAAAAGGAAATCAAGGCAGGAAAACTCCTTATTAATACGGAAAAACGATCCGTCACCTTTTCTGGAAAATCCCTTCATCTTACTGCCAGGGAATTTGATTTGCTTTACTATTTTGCCCGTAACCCGGGCCGGGTTTTCACACGAACCCAGCTTCTGGACAAGGTCTGGGGCTATGGCTATGAAAGTTATGAGCATACGGTTAACTCTCACATTAACCGCCTACGTGCAAAAATAGAAACTGATCCTGCCAATCCCGTTTATATTCTCACTGTCTGGGGAGTGGGTTACAAATTTGCCGATGATCTTCAGGAGCAATCCTGATGTTTAAAACGCTTTACAGTAAAATTGCGCTAATCCTTTCGGGCCTTTTTCTCCTTGTTGGCCTGCTCTATATTTTTCTAACACTTTTTACAACAAAACTTTATGTGCAGGAAGGCGCTCAGCGCCTTAATCACGATCTGGCCCGCTACCTGGTTTCACAAAACCTCTTTATCGAGGAAGGGAAAGTAAACGACAAAGCCCTCAAATCGATCTTCGATATGCTCATGAATATTAACCACAATATTGAAGTCTACCTCCTCGACAAGGAGGGAAAGATACTCGCTTTTTCAGCACCCGAGGGCCGGGTAAAGAGAGACCATGTCTCCCTGGGACCGGTTGAACGCTTTTTAGGCAATAAAGAAGAGCTCCCCATCCTCGGTGATGATCCCCGCCATCCGGGGAGAGAGAAGGCCTTTTCCGTATCCACCATCCCTCTTGACGCCCCCCATAAGAGCCCGTTGGAGGGCTACCTTTACGTCATTCTAGGCAGTGAGGAATACGATTCCGTCGCACAGATGCTTCAGACCAACTACATCCTTCGTCTCAGCAGTTGGGTAATCACAGCGGGACTGCTCTTTCTCTTTCTTTCGGGCCTCTATCTTTTCAACCTCCTTACGAGAAGGCTAAAAAAACTCTCTACTTCGGTAGAGGCCTTCAAGGAAAGCAATTTTGCTCAACCCATCTCCCTCAAAACAAAGCACAGAAACGGGGATGAAATCGACCGCATGTCAGGGATTTTTGAGGAGATGTCCATCCGTATCATGGAGCAGGTCAACGAAATCAGACGGGCTGATGCCATGCGAAGAGAACTGGTAACCAATGTCTCCCACGATCTTCGCACACCCTTATCATCGTTGCAGGGTTATCTGGAAACATTGCTTCTCAAGGGAGAGCAGAATTTTTCTCCCCATCAGAAAGAGTATCTTTCCATCGCCCTTAACCATTCCCACCGCCTTGGCAAACTGGTTTCCGAACTCTTCGATCTTTCCCGCCTCGATGCGGGACAAATGGAGATAGAGCGTGAACCTTTTCACCTGGCCGAACTCATTCAGGATATTGCACAGAAATCGAGGCTGGCGGCAGAGGAAAAAGATATTACCATTGAAACGTCCTACCCGCAGAACCTCCCCTTTGTACTGGCCGATATCGGCCTTATAGAACGGGCCGTCCAGAATCTCGTCGATAATGCCATCAGGCACTCGCCACATAACAGTAAGATCAACATTTCTCTTGCCTTGCAGGACGCTTCTGTCGGAATAAGCATTGCAGACGAGGGATGCGGTATAGCCAAAGAAGACGTGCCCTACATTTTCGACCGTTTTTACTGTGGAAACAAAAATGACGGTGAAAGAAGCGGTGGCACGGGCCTTGGCCTTGCAATTACCAAGGGCATTGTTGAAATTCACGGAAGCCCCATTCACGTGGAAAGTGAAATGGGAAAGGGAACGGTTTTTTCTTTCTCTTTACCGCTTTATAAATCTGGCAATTAAATATATAAATTAATATTTCCTCCCTCTTGATGGGGGAGGATTAAGGTGGGGGTGAAAAAGCACATTTATTCCAAGCCCCCTCCCCTTTATCCCCTCCCACCAAGGGGGTGGAGTCAAAATATTTAGTACCCAAAGTAAGATATGTACAGAAGATTCTTAACTTACCCTCCAGCCTACCTAACCATTCC
>Ga0316190_10001301_pt1 | contig 17955 bp, 12 predicted proteins | sample Eddworburrow2_MG_FD_204929 | JGI IMG/M metagenome (GOLD analysis project Ga0316190, IMG submission 204929) | Coastal sediment microbial communities from Maine, United States - Eddy worm burrow 2 | ecosystem: Environmental > Aquatic > Marine > Coastal > Sediment | place: USA: Maine | collected... | reverse complement strand
AGTGTTGTTGATCAAACTGCCAGTGCGAATGTTAAGTTTTTAAAAACAATCTGTGTTGGGCGTGGTCATCATCAGGCAAGTTTTTCCTACCCATCTGATGTCTCACCAAATGTGCCAAACCAGGCCTATATCAGTAATCTAAAAGATGGCACGGTATCTGTAATTGGTAATGACCCGGCTAAGAGCGATAGTTATTTGAATGTTATAGCGACTATTGACCTGTGTGAGTCGGAGAAGGAAAAGGTGGCGGGTGAGAATAATGCCTTCCCTCATGGTTTGGTTTATTCAAAGCAATCAGGCAAGGCGTACAATCTGAATAATGGTTATGGGACGATTGCAATTATCGATCCGGTAACGCATCAAATTGAAGGCCGTATTGAGTTGAAGGGTTTTAGTAACCTGTTTATGTCGCCAGACGGTCGTTACATTATTGGCCGTGGTGCCGATCGTAAGTCTGATCCGGATCATGTTATTGCAAAGTTGGCAGTAATTGATGTAACTACACATGAAATTGTTACTCGTTGTGACCTGCCGGATGTCTATATCAGCAAGTATTATTTTAACCCGGAAGGAAGGCGCCTTTATCTGACGACCAGCAGTAAAGGAAGTCCGGAACAGGTTGCAAACCTGAAGGACGGGGTCATGTTGGCTTTTGATATGACGGCCTTGCCAGAAATAAAACAGGTTGCAGAAGTTGCCATAGGTGCCTCTGGCTCCCTGTCCTTTCTAGAGCAGGGCGGTAGTACCGCGTTGATCTTGTCGGCAGACTCGGCCTCAGGCGGTGTAGTTGTTATTGATGGTGCTGACCATGTGGTGCTGCAGTCATTGCCCGTGGTGGGTGAGGCCGTGGCCCAATCCAGGGCCTGGTTATTGGGCTAGCCGCTGTTGCTGATGTGTAGAGAGGCCGCTTATGCGGCCTTTTTTATTGGATTTTTTCCGTGGGTTCCGTGGCTAAGGGAATCTTATCTGTTTTCCTGATCTTCCGCTAAGCGTTCAACATATAATGCTGTGGCACCGGCGACGGCGACGGGCATGATGAAAAAATTGATCACTGGAATAACGGTCATCAATAAAATACCGCCGCCAAAGCCGAGTGTGGTCAAGCGGCGGTTGCTGAGTTTTTGACGAACATCACTGAATAACAATCCATTGGCTGACATCGGGTAGTCTATATATTCGAGTGCTAGCATCCATGCGCTGAAGATAAGCCATAATAATGGGGCGATCAGGTTTATGCCCGGAATAATGAAGAGTAGTAGTAATGGCAGGGCTCGAATAGCAAAATAGCTGAGTTTGCTCAGCTCGCTGAGTAATGTTGGGCCTATGCTTTTTAGTGTTTCACTTATGCTGCTGTCTGTTGCTACCTTGCCTGGGCGTAATTTTCGTTCCACGGCCTCGGCAAGAAAGCCATTGAAGGGGGCGGCGATCAGGTTGGCAATCATCAGGCATAGAAAAAAACCAGTGGCTATAAAACTGACGATAAACAGTGGCCACAAAAGCCATTCTATCCATTGCAACCATTCGGGCAGGCCGGGTAGGTAATTCTCTATGAGCTGGCTAAACTGGCTGATGCCAAAAATGATGAATAGGGTAAATAAAGTAAAATTGATAAGCAGGGGCATAAAGACATAAAGACGGACGCCAGGCTGTAATAGTAGATGAATACCTTTCAACAGGTATAAGGGGCTGGCTATGCTGTGTAGAGTCATGATTCTTTATTTTCTTGGTTGAGTATTAATGCTGGTTTTGTTTGAGTGCGAGCAGTGCTGTGCCGTACGCGGCCTGTAAATGTCTGGTTTCCTGAAAGCTTGTTTTTAAATAGCCGCTTCGTATCTGTTTCCATGCTAAGTTGTTGGCGCCACCACCGAGTGTACGGATGGAGTTGAGCATGGGGGCGCCAAGTGTGTTAAGTAAGGCATAACCCTGGGCCTCTACGGCAGCGATGCCTTCAAGTATAGCCTGAAAGAAAATTGTGTCATCTTCTGGTCGTGGCGATAGTTCAGGTTTTTTATCGGGATCGCTAATGGGGAAGCGTTCGCCGTTAGCGGGTAAGGGGTAATAATTCAGTCCAGTGGGCAGGTCGGGCTTGAGGTCTTTGGTCATCTGGTCGAGTTGCTGGCGGTTGAAATACTTTAACAGGGTTGAGCCGCCGCAGTTTGATGCCCCACCAACCAGCCAGCGGTTACCCAGACGATGACTATAGACGCCGAATTCTGGCGCATAAATAGGGGTGTCCGACAGTACCTTGATGACCAGGGTTGAACCCAACGAGGTCACGGCATCTCCAATCTCAGTGGCGCCGGTGGCGAGAAAGGCGGCGACACCATCGGTTGTTCCGCTAATAATCTGTGTCGATTGTGGTAGACCAAGTTCTATGGCTATATTGGCTTGTATTGTGCCTATTGGGGTGCCAGGCTGGACTACTCTGGGTAGTAGTTGACGGTTAATGGGGAGTTGATCGAACCAGTCCGGCCAGCAACGGTTAACGACATCGTAGCCGAGTTTCAGGCAGTTGTTTTCGTCACTGATACCACATTGCCCACTGAGCAGGCTGGTAATCCAGTCGCTTTGATGCATGGCGTGGTAGATGGGTTGTTGATGATGCTGGTGTTGCAGGTTGAGAAGCTTGGCCAGGCTGGATGTGGCTCCGTGGGCACCGCTGTTGGCCGGCGCTACCTGGGCAATCTGTGCTGCCTCGCTAATGCTGCGGGCGTCATGGTACATCAATGCCGAATCGAGCGGTTGGCAGTTACGATCAGTCAGGAGCAGTGTTGATGAGGTGCCATCAACGGCGATGGCGCGCACCTGTGTAGTATCGATGTAGTCTTCAAGGAGTAATACGACCTCTTTTATACAATCCCACCATTGCCAGGGATCCTGTTGTAGGCTGGGTTGTCGCTCGGCGGGTATTGGAAAGGGGTGGGCGGTTTCGGCTATGACCTGTTGTTGTGCATCAATGGCAACGGCGCGACAGCCGCTGGTGCCAAGGTCAAGGCCTATATAGATTCCGTTATTCTGATCCCCGGATGGGCTTGTCGATGAGACGTCCATGTCAAAAGCTTAACATTTTGCGTTGTCGTTATTAATATTTGCTTTAGGGTAGAGTGACGGCCATTGGGGCGACCCAGTTTTGATCCCGATGTTCGGCCACTACGTTGGTATAAACGCCGCCACGGACATTGAATTCGGCGGTGATACGCATAAAGTTGGGTTGGCACGCAGCAACGAGATCGTCAAGTATGCGATTGGTGATGGCCTCGTGGAAGGCCCCTTCGTCTCGGAATGACCAGATATACATCTTCAGGGCCTTTAGCTCGACACAGTCTTTGGCGGGTACATAATCGATATTTATCGTCGCGAAATCCGGTTGACCGGTCTTGGGGCACAGGCAGGTGAATTCAGGTACGCTGATATGAATGGTGTAATCCCGCTCTGGATTTGGGTTGACGAAGGTTTCTAGTGCTTTGCTGGGTAGGCTGGACATAATAATAACCTTTATAAATTTGCGTGAATTATCATCGCATCTGTCAATGGAGCGATAATGGGTCTTGTCGAACACCGACATTATCCTGTATCTTGACGCCCTATGCGACTCGATAAAATAAAATTAGCCGGATTTAAATCCTTCGTCGACCCCACAACGGTTACATTTCCCAGTCAACGCATCGGCGTTGTTGGTCCAAACGGTTGTGGTAAGTCCAATGTCATTGATGCCGTACGCTGGGTCATGGGTGAAAGCTCAGCCAAGCACTTGCGCGGTGATAACCTGACCGATGTCATTTTTAATGGCTCACGGGAACGTAAGCCGGTCGGACACGCTACGATTGAGCTGGTTTTTGATAACAAGGACGGTACGCTGGGTGGTCAATATGCCGAATATAATGAAATCTCGGTCAAGCGTAAGTTGTCCCGTGATGGTCAGTCGGTCTATTACCTCAATGGCACACGTTGCCGTCGCCGTGATATTACCGATATATTTTTGGGTACAGGCCTGGGGCCGCGCAGTTACGCCATTATTGAGCAGGGGACGATCTCTCGACTCATTGAGGCCAAACCGGAGGAGTTGCGAGTATTTCTGGAAGAGGCGGCGGGTATATCCAAATATAAGGAGCGACGTCGTGAGACAGAGAATCGTATTCGTCATGCCAAGGATAATATCAGCAGAATCGAAGACTTAGTTGGTGAGCTTGAGAAACGACTGAATACGCTGCAGCGACAGGCGAAAACGGCTGAGAGGTTCAAGGAACTCAAGCAGGATGAGCGCCTGCTTAAGGCCCAGTTGCTGGTGTTGCGTTGGCAGACACTGGATACTGAATCGGCTGTCATGGAGGCGGAGATCCGCACCGTTGAGACCGAGCTGGAGGGTTTTATCGCCGAGCTGCGCGGTATCGAGGCCGATATTGAAAAGCGCCGTGTTGAGCAGGTTGCGGTCAATGAGGACTTCAATGTTGTTCAGGGACGTTTTTACAGTGTTGGTTCTGATATTGCTCGCTTAGAGCAGTCCATTCAGCATTCGACTGAAAAACGCCAGAAAGATCAGCAGGATATGGCTGATATCGAGAAAAGTTGGCAGGAGGCCAGGATCCATGTCGAGAATGATCAGGAACAAATTACGGGCTTGAGGGAATTGCTCGAAAACAGTGAGCCAATGCTAGAACAGGCGCGTGAGGCTCAGCAGCATTCCAGTGATGCCCTTGGTCAGACCGAAGAGGCCATGCAGGCCTGGCAGCAGGCCTGGGATGAATTCAATAAGCAGGCCGCAGACGAAATGTCTCAGGCCGAGGTGGAGCGTACCCGAACCCAGCATCTGGAGACCGAGCAGCAGCGATTGCAGCAACGTCAAACACGTCTATTAGAAGAGCAACAGGGCATCAATGCCGGATCGCTTGAAGAAGAGATTGAACTGCTGCGCGAACAGAGTACCGAGAGCGAGAGCCAAAGCGAAAACCTGCAAGAAGGCCTACATGATCTGTTGGCGCAGGTCAGTGAGCGGCGTGACGCCAATCAGCAGCTTAATACACAGCTACGTCATGATCGAGAGCAGCTTCAGGGGCTGGAGCGGCGCCACGCCTCTCTGGCGGCCTTGCAGGAGGCTGCGCTGGGTAAGCAGGAGGGTGCCGTTGCCGATTGGTTACAGAGTCACGATTTGCATGGTCAACAACGTCTGGCAGAGACCCTGACCGTTGCCAGTGGCTGGGAGCAGGCCGTTGAGACAGTGCTTGGACTCAACTTGGAGGCCGTCTGCGTTGAAGGCCTGGAGGCCGTGACCGCCGAATTAAGTAGTCTGTCTCAAGGTACATTAACGGTTTTTGATACTCGGACTCAGGCGGGTACTACAAGCGGGAGTCTGGCGACACCATTATTACAGCATGTTGAGGCCTCGTGGGGGCTGGATTCGATGCTCGGTGGTGTCTATGGTGTCGATACCCTGGATCAGGCCCTGGCCCTGCGCGGTCAGCTGGGTTCTCAGGAATCGGTTGTTACCCGTGACGGCCTATGGTTGGGGCGTGACTGGTTGCGAGTGGCACGACCATCGGATGAAAAATCGGGTGTTCTGGCTCGTGAGCAGGAATTGAAGCAGCTATCACAGCAGTTGCAGGCCATGTTGACGCAGGTTGATGATCTCGATCGGCAGTTACAGGAAGGCAGCGCGGCTATACAGGCGTTGGAAGAAGAGCGTAATACATTGCAGCAGAGCCTGAATCAGGCGGCTCATCACCATGCCGAGCTGCGGGCGAGTTTGAGCAGTAAAGAGGCGCATCTTGATCAGTTGCGTCAGCGTCACGATAAGATTAGCGCCGAGTTGACCGAGATCAATGCCCAGACGGAAACCCATGCCGCTGAGCTACGTGAGGCACGTCAGCACCTGGAGCAGCTATTAGGGCAAACGGCGGGTCACGAAGAGCAGCGTCATGGTTTGGTTCGGTATCGCGACGAGCTGCGTGAGGCCTTGCAGACCCAGCGTCAGTCAAGCCAGCTGGATCGTGATGCGGCGCGTGAAATTGCCATGCGTATCGAATCCAGCCGAACACAGTTGGCATCGCTGCAGGGCAATCTTGAGCGGATGCAGCAACAGCAGACCATGCTTAATCAGCGTCGGGATGAGTTGACGATTGCCCTGGCGGGTGGCGAAGAGCCCATTCAGATTATGCAGCAGGATCTGGAACAGGTGCTGGAAACCCGTGTCGGTATTGAATCGGAGCTATCCGCGGTGCGCCAGCAGGTGGCCGATTGTGATCATGCCCTGCGTGAGCTGAGTGATGGTCGCCATTTTATTGAGCAGAAGGTTCAGTCCAAGCGTGACGATCTGGAAGGTTCCCGCATGGGCTGGCAGGAGGTTAAGGTCCGGCGTCAGACGCTGCAGGAACAGCTCAGTGAATCAGGTCATGAGCGTGATCAACTGCTGAATGATATGCCTGAAGAGGCCCGTGCAAATGACTGGCAGCAGCAAGTTGAAAGTATAGCGCAGCGTATTCAGCGTCTGGGGGCGATTAACCTGGCCGCCATTGATGAATTTACCGAGGAGTCTGAGCGTAAGGCCTATCTTGACAGTCAGATGTCCGATTTGAATGAGGCCCTGGATACCCTGGAGAGTGCCATTCGCAAGATTGATCAGGAAACCAAGGATCGTTTCCGTGCGACTTTTGATACCGTTAATGAGCGTCTACAGGAACTGTTTCCACGTGTCTTTGGCGGTGGTATGGCAACACTGGAAATGACTAGCGATGATCTGCTGGAATCGGGTGTGACGGTGATGGCGCGACCACCGGGTAAGCGTAATAGTAGTATTCATCTGCTTTCTGGTGGAGAGAAGGCCCTGACCGCTGTGGCCCTGGTATTCGCTCTGTTTGAATTGAACCCGGCCCCTTTCTGTATGCTGGATGAGGTTGATGCGCCGTTGGATGATACCAATACCGCGCGTTTTGCCCAGCTGGTCAAGGAAATGTCAGAGACAGTACAGTTTATCTTTATTACCCATAATAAGATTACGATGGAATTGGCTGATCAGCTGATTGGCGTCACCATGCATGAGCCGGGCGTGTCTCGTACGGTTGCTGTGGATGTTGAGGATGCCGTGCAGTTGGCTGAGGCAGGTTAGTTCATCCAGTGTAGATTATGTTGTCTGAGCCTCGATGAAGCCCTCTCAGAAAATGGTCATGCAGGCATCAAGCCTGCGTGACGAGATTGACCGGCATAATTATCACTATTATGTCCTTGATGCCCCGACCATACCCGATGCCGAATATGATCGTCTGTTGCGCGAGTTGCAGCAGCTCGAACAACAATACCCATCACTGATCAGTCCCGATTCACCGACCCAGCGCGTCGGCGCCGAGCCCCTGAAGGCCTTTGGTCAGGTCGAACATACCGTGCCGATGTTATCGCTGGGTAATGCCTTTGATGAGCAGGAGCTGCGTGACTTCGATCGGCGACTCCACGAGCGCCTGGGACTTGATCTAATAGTTGAATACACGGCTGAACCCAAGCTGGATGGTTTGGCGGTTAGCCTGTTGTATAAAGATGGCCAATTGATCCAGGCGGCAACCCGGGGTGATGGCTATACGGGTGAGGACATCACCCAGAATGTCCGTACCATCGCTTGTATTCCATTGAAATTGCGAGGGCAGGGTTATCCTTCGATATTAGAGGTCCGTGGTGAGGTCTACATGACTAGGCAGGGCTTTGCCACGCTCAATGAACAACAGACCCGGCGAGGTGACAAGCTGTTTGCCAATCCGCGGAATGCAGCCGCAGGTAGTTTGAGACAGCTTGATCCCCGGGTGACGGCCGTCCGGCCACTTATGATGGATTGTTATGGCATTGGCCAGGTGGAAGATGATGCCGTAATGCCAGGTCGTCATAGTGAGATATTGTCTGCTCTAAAGGGCTGGGGTCTCCGTATCAATAAATATATTAAGTCAGTGACGGGGATAGAAGACTGTCTACAGTATTATCAATACATTCTTGAAATTCGTGACTCGTTAGCCTATGAAATAGATGGTGTCGTCTTCAAATTGGATAATATTGAGTTGCAAGAAAAGGCGGGGTTTGTCTCCCGTGCCCCACGTTGGGCCATTGCTCATAAATTTCCTGCCCAGGAAGAGATCACGGTTGTTAATGATATCGAGATTCAGGTTGGGCGAACCGGAGCCTTGACGCCGGTAGCGCGGCTGGAACCGGTTTTTGTCGGTGGTGTTACCGTTACCAACGCCACTCTGCATAATATTGATGAGATTCACCGCAAGGATGTTCGCGTTGGGGATAGCGTCATTGTTCGCCGTGCCGGTGATGTGGTTCCGGAGGTTGTCAGTGTGGTGCTGGAGCGTCGCCCGGAAAATACCGCATTATTTGAATTGCCCAGCCAGTGTCCAGTATGTGACTCCGATGTGGTGCGAATTGAGGGCGAGGCCAAGAGCCGTTGTTCGGGTGGTTTGTATTGTCCGGCGCAACGTAAGGAGGCCATAAAGCATTATGCCTCCCGTCGGGCCATGGATATCGAGGGCCTGGGTGATAAGCTGGTTGAGCAGTTGGTGGACGAGGGTTTTATTGAACATATTGATGACCTGTATACCCTGGAGGCGGGGCCATTGATGACGTTGGAGCGTATGGGTGAGAAATCGGCGCATAATCTGATTATCGCCTTGCAGCAGAGTAAGAAAACGACCTTGCCACGGTTTTTGTTTGCCCTGGGTATACGTGAGGTTGGTGAGGCTACGGCGCGAACATTGGCGCATCACTTTGGTTCCCTGGAAGATATTATGACAGCCGATAGTGAGGCGTTGGAACAGGTGCCCGAGGTGGGGCCGGTCGTGGCGGCACGCATTGTCAGCTTCTTTGCCCAGGCCCATAATCAGCAGGTGATTCACGCCCTGCGGGTTAAGGGCGTGAAGTGCCCGAAGATTGAATCCGTTGTTACGCCGGATGCACAGCCGTTAACGGGTAAGACCGTGGTGTTGACGGGCAGTCTGGAGCAACTCACACGGGCCGAGGCCAAGGAGCGTCTGCAAGCGCTTGGGGCAAAGGTGGCTGGCAGTGTATCGGCCAAAACCGGTCTGGTGGTTGCCGGGCGTGATGCCGGTTCTAAGCTGGATAAGGCCCGCAGTTTGGGTGTTGAGGTGATTGATGAGGCCGCCCTGCTTGATTTGATCAAGACTTGATGGGCTGGTTTTGTTGCACTGTAGGCAGTATAATTCGCAGTAGAAATTTCAGATTTTTCAAATAAATAGAAGTATTTGCCATGGTTACACGTGATGAACTACTGGCCGTATATGAGACGGCCGATCAACTCCATTCGCCTGAGGCAATCGATGCGGCACTGGATAAAATAGCTGCGGAAATGAAGGCCGAACTGGGTGACAGCAACCCCTTGATATTATGCATAATGATCGGCGGTATCGTCCCGGCTGGCTTGCTATTGCCGCGACTCGACTTTCCGTTGCAGGTGGATTATATCCATGCCAGTCGTTATCGTGACAAGACACATGGCGGCGAACTGAAATGGGTCGTCAGGCCATCCAAGTCATTGCGGGGTCGGGTTGTGGTCTTGGTTGATGATATCCATGATGAAGGGTTGACCTTAGCGGCGATTGACCATGAATGTAAGGCCTCCGGTGCCAGCAAGGTCTATTCGGCCGTGTTGATTAATAAGGTACATGATCGCAAAAATAATACCACGGCCGATTTTGTCGGGCTGGATGTTGAAGATCGTTATGTGTTTGGTTGTGGAATGGATTACAAGGGCTACTGGCGTAATGCGCCGGGTATTTATGCCGTTAAAGAGGAATCTTAGCAGGAAAATATTATGCCTCAGATAGCTATTATTGGTGGAACCGGCCTGACTTCATTGAAGGGCCTGGAAATCACTCACAAGGAAGTTGTTCATACGCCCTATGGTGAGCCATCGGCACCGTTGATCTATGGTGAACTGTGTGGTCAGGAGGTTGTTTTTCTGGCGCGTCATGGTGCGGGGCATACGATACCCCCGCACGAGATTAACTACCGGGCCAATATACAGGCTTTGAAACAGTGTGATGTAAAACAGATTGTTGGTGTTGCCGCTGTCGGTGGTATCCATGTGGATGCCGGTCCCGGTGTGGTAGTGATTCCTGATCAAATCATTGATTATACCTGGGGACGTGTCAGTACCTTCTTTGAGGGTGGGCAGAAAGAGGTTACCCATATAGATTTTAGTTATCCCTATACGCCATCATTGCGTAAATTACTGCTGGAGTGTTGTAAAAAGGCAGGGGTTCAGGCGACCGAGCAGGGCGTTTACGGGGCGACCCAGGGGCCCAGGTTGGAAACAGCGGCCGAGATTGCCCGCATGGAACGTGATGGTAGCACGATCGTCGGTATGACTGGAATGCCCGAGGCGGCGTTGGCCCGTGAGTTGGATATGGAATATGCCTGTTGTGCCGTGGTTGCCAACTGGGGTGCCGGAAAGGATGATGGCCATGAAATTACCATGGCCGAGATTGAGAAGAACCTGGTTGGTGGTATGGATCAGGTTCGTAAGGTGCTGGAGTATTTAGTGCCGCACTGTAGTGTTGGCTAAAAAAGGACTTAGGGCCTAGGGCTGAAATTCTATTGTAATCGTTTGTTTAGAGGGATGGTTCGGACCTGATCCGGCTCTTCCTGTTCCACTGCCGTTACCATGGCCAGAACCCCAAACTTCGGGTGGTCAAAATAATGTATCTCTCCCCGTTTTAGGCGTCGCTGCTGTGTTAATCGATAATGTTCCGGCGTATTGCTGTTATTACCAAAACCAAAAAAGCTGAATAGTTGTGGGGTATTGGACTGGCGCTGGTAAAGCAGATCCAGGTTCATATGCAGATAACGCCCTCGTGTCAGGCTCAATGTGCCATTAACAAAGTTTTCGTTAATCTCGGTAAGAATTTCATCCGGCCCCTGGTCGTATAATGATGGCGGCGGTATCGCCTCATCCGCTGTACTCACTGTCTGGGGCTCAGCTTGCGTCTGTGTATCTGTATCTATTGCGTCGGGTGTATTTGTCATATTCTCAGCGTTGTCATCCAGGCGGGCAATATGCAGTAATAGTTTACGGCTATCGATGACAATGGCCTGGGCATTATTCCGCTCGGGAACACGTTGACGCCAGCCAATATGCAGCAGGGGCTGGTAATCATTCGTGTTGTTCATGCGTTCAATGCTGTCGTTGAGCGTCAGTAAGCCCTCTGGTAATAACTCAAAGGCTTGGTAGTGAGCCTGTGGTGTGGCTTCGCTGTCATCATTTTCTGTGATGGCCACGCTATTGGCATCAAAGGGGGGTGGTTCAGCCAGGTTTTTTTCGGCAGATATGCTGTTGGCCGTTGTTATTGGTGGCCGGAGTAGTTCCACGGCCTGTTCCTGATCCGGCTGACCGGGGTCGTCGGCCCAAACCTCGGTTGCATTATCATTGGTAGATTTGTGCTCAAAAACAATTAACTCTACTTGATACCAGCGCTCTTCGTCGCTGACATTGGCCGCCAGTGCTATACCTTGCCATGTCAGGCATAGGGCCATGACGGCGCTCGTCAAGGTAATTGAAGTACTCAGGGTTCTTGTCATTTCGGGTCCATACAGGTCACAATCAACGGGCATACAATAGCAGAATTCAGGCATAGCAAACAGTGGCAGCGCAGGTAGCCACTAGGGTTTTAGAAAACGAGTCAATAACTACTATTTATTATCGAAAAGAGGGGGGAAACATGGCGATTAGAGATGTATTAAGAATGGGGCACCCCTTGCTGCTTCAGAGGGCCATTCCCGTCGAGGCCTTTGATTCCCCGGAGTTACATGCCCTTATCAGCGACATGCGAGATACCATGGCCGCACTAAATGGGGCCGGACTGGCCGCACCACAGATTGCCGTTAGTAAACGGGTCATTATTTTCGGTCTTGAACATAATCCTCGTTATCCCGAGGTCGAGCCGATACCGGAAACCATATTGATAAATCCCGTTATTGAGGTGCTGGATGAACAGATGGAAGACGGCTGGGAAGGCTGCCTCAGCATCCCCGGCATGCGTGGCCTGGTGCCGCGTTATCATGCCATTCGTTATCATGGCTTTAATGCCCAGGGTGATTACATCGAACGTGAGGTCGATGGTTTCCATGCCCGCGTTGTCCAGCATGAAAATGATCATCTTGATGGCATTCTTTATCCGCAACGAATTGTCGATATACGGGATTTTGGCTTTGAAGAAGAGCTGGCGGGGAAAGTTGATAGTGATGAGTATTGAGTGCTGAGTTGTAAGATTCTAGCGCGTTGTTTCCAATTTCTCGTGCTCTCAATCAAAACTTGTCATCTCGAACGAGCATCGCGAGGACTTATGCCGGGAAACGGAATGAGTACATTTCCTGGTAGGGATCTCTATCGTCAAGCGGGACCGAGGTCACACTACGGCTCGAACAGACGAACCTTCGGTTCGAGATGACATGAACCTATTTTTTCTTCAATAACCTACACTGAATCCTAAGTCCTTTTTTTATCCCCTGGTTTTGAATACCGGCAGACTAAGATCCCATTTGATGGCTGCCAGTCTGATAAGGAAGATCGTCGTGCCGGCGATGGCGGCGGCGATGGTTGTATATAAACCTAGTTGAATCAATCCAATAAACAGCAGTCCACCCAGCCACGATACCGTCGCGTACAATGTGCTTTTAAACACGATCGGAATTTCATTGCACATCATGTCGCGGATGATACCGCCGGCGACGCCGGTGATGACGCCCATGAAGCTGGCGACCAGCCACGGGGCACCGGATGACAGGGCGCTGATGGTGCCGGCAATCGAGAAGGTCGCCAGCCCGACGGCGTCGGGGATCAGGAACAGTTTCAGTGAATAGTCATAACGGCGGGCATAGAAAAACGAGGCGACGCCGGCGCACAGGGCGACGATCAAAAATAGTTGATTATCGATCCAGAATACATGCTTGTTCAACAGCATGTCACGCAGTGAACCGCCACCGAGTGCCGTAGCCAGGGCAATGACACTCATGCCAAACAGGTCAAAACTATGTTGACCGGCAATCAATACCGCCGATATCGCAGATACGGCCACGGCAATTATCGTCAACCAGAGCAGGATATCTTCCAGGCGAAAGTAGGTTGAAGCATTGGCAAGCATGATCAGTTTATCTCCGTTGTTAATCTAGTTAAACCTGGTTTCCACGCACCCACAGGGCATAAGCTCCGCGTGGGAACCCATACTGGATATGCTACTACGTATAGCTACTGGAGTATGCATTCCCACGCAGAGTTTATGTCCTGGTGCGTAGGAACGAGACTCGTCTAAATTAATCGTAGGAGCGGCTCCGCCGCGATGGCTTAGTCTTAATGGGGCATTATCGAGGCGAAGCCGCTCCTACAATATGAATGCTAAGTCCTGTTTATATTTAGTCAATGTGAGAGATGACAGGGTAGGGGGGTTGAAGTGTTATCTTCCGGCATTACCCATGGTTTTTCACTTAGCACTTAGCACTTAGCACTCAGCACTCAGAACTCAGTCCTAAGTCCTAAGTCCTAAGTCCTAAATTGTCACCCTTCATTTTTTAATTTTTCCAACACCGATTTAATAAACTCAATTCGTTCCATCGTATCCTCAGACGGCAGCTTAAACCCAAGCTTGTTCTTGCCATCAAACTTGTAGATCAGGCGTTGATTCTGGATCAGTTGTATCAGCTTGCCTGGATCAATATTGGGTTTATCGGTAAAGATGATATGGCCATCGGTTGCTCCGGCCTCGATTTTACGTATGCCCATGGGCTGGGAAAATAATTTCAACTCGGTGACCTGCATCAGGTTTTTGGCCGGGTCGGGTAAAAGGCCAAAGCGGTCGATCATCTCGACGCGGAGTTCGATGAGTTCTTCTGCCGTGGCGGCGCTGGCAATGCGTTTGTACATGACCAGACGGGCGTGAACATCGGGTAGATAGTCACCAGGCAATAATGCCGGGATGCGCAGGTCTACCTCGGCATGGAGGTTTAAGGGTTGATCCAGTTCCGGTTGTTTGCCGGATTTAAGGGCCGCTACCGCACGTTCCAGTAATTCGGCATACATGGAGAAACCGATTTCATGGATCTGTCCACTTTGGCCGTCACCCAGTAGTTCACCGGCACCGCGGATTTCCAGATCATGTGTGGCCAGTGTAAAGCCGGCACCGAGATCCTGGATAGACTCAATGGCCTCCAGTCGTTTGGTCGCGTCAGCGGTGATGACCTTACGTGACGGGATGATCAGGTAGGCATAGGCCTGATGATGAGAACGACCGACGCGACCGCGGATCTGATAAAGCTGGGCCAGACCGAGTTTATCGGCGCGATTGATGATGATGGTGTTGGCATTGGGGACATCGATACCGCTTTCAATAATGGTGGTGCTAACCAGTATATTGTAACGCTGGTGATAGAAGTCAGACATGATATGTTCAAGTTCCATCTCGCGCATCTGACCGTGGGCAAAGCGAATGCTAGCCTCGGGTATCAAGTCCTGGAGTTGTTTGGTCATTTTTTCAATGGTCTTGACCTCATTGTGCAGAAAATAGACTTGACCGCCGCGACGGATTTCACGTAATACGGCCTCACGTAGCAGGGCATTATTCCACTCACGGACAAAGGTTTTGATTGCCAGGCGGTGGGCGGGCGGGGTGGCGATGATGGATAAATCACGTAGTCCGGACATGGCCATGTTGAGTGTCCGTGGAATCGGTGTTGCGGTGAGGGTCAGCACGTCTACCTCGGAACGCAGGGCCTTAAAGCGTTCCTTTTGACGCACTCCGAAGCGATGTTCCTCATCGATAATGACGATGCCGAGTTGTTTGAACTTGATAGTGTTCTGTAATAATTTATGGGTGCCAATGACGATGTCGATCTTGCCGCTGGCGATGTCATTCAGGCTTTGTTTCAATTTTTCACCGGTACGGAAGCGGGACAGTATCTCGATGCGCACCGGTAGGTCGGCAAAGCGGTCGAGGAAGTTCTGATAATGCTGCTGAGCCAGCAGGGTGGTGGGCACCAGTACGGCGACCTGTTTATTGTCATTGACGGCGATAAAGGCGGCACGCATGGCGACCTCGGTTTTGCCGAAACCGACATCGCCACAGACGAGGCGATCCATCGGTTTTATTGAGGTCATGTCGTTGGTTATCTCATCGATGGCCTCCTGTTGATCCGGGGTTTCCTCAAAGGGAAAGGCGGCGACGAAGCTGGCGTAGTGATTGTCATCCAGTGCGAAGATATGGCCTTCGCGGGCCTCGCGGCGGGCATAGATATCCAGTAGCTCGGCGGCGACATCACGCACCTGTTCGGCGGCCTTGCGCTTGGCGCGCTGCCATTGATCGTTGCCGAGTCGGTGTAAAGGTGCCTTTTCGCTGGCGGTGCCGGTATAGCGACTGATTAGATGCAGTGATGCAACCGGTACGTAGAGCTTGTCATCGCCGGCATATATAAGCGTTAGATATTCGGTGTTCATTCCGCCGACATTGAGTGTCTGCAGTCCGGCATAACGACCGACGCCGTGTTCTTCATGTACGACCGGGGCACCCACTTCAAGTTCAGTGAGGTTTTTGATAATGGCATCGGTATCGCGGGCGCGATGTTTGCGGCGGCGCCGTTGCATGACCTGTGTGCCGAGAATCTGGGTTTCGGTGATGATGGCGATTGCCGGGTCGCTGAGTATCAGGCCCTGGTCAATATTCGCGACGGCAATACCCTGGCGGGCGTCATTGGTGAGAAAATCATTCCAGCGTTGAAATTCACTGGGATGGCAGCCCTGATCACGCAATAGTTGCAGCAGGGTTTCACGACGCCCGGTCGATTCGGCAATAAACAGGATGCGACCGTCAAATTGGTCTATGAAATCACGCAGGGCCTGGTATGGTTTTTTACTCTGCGGGGCAGGGCCCAGTGGCGGTAGTGTGTTATTGGCAAGATTAATATTGTTCCTGCCGCGTTCCAGGCCAAAATGAAATAAGCGGCAGTGAGGAAATTGTGTCAGTTGTTCTAATACGGCCGCGGCCGTGATGAAAATCTCCCCGGGTTCGAGTATGGGGCGTTCGTTGTCATGGCGTCGTTGTTCATAGCGTTCAGCGATTTCATCATCGAATCCCCTGGCGGCCTCATCGACATCCTTATCAATCAGGATCAGGGCGTTATCGGGCAGGTAATCAAAGAAGCTGTTGGTGGCATCGTTGCTGCCTTCAAAGAACAGCGGCAGATAATACTCGATACCGGCGGGTGCCAGGCCATTACTGATATCACGATAAATCGAACTGGTCTGAGGGTCGCCGGAGAAACGGCTGCGCCAATTCTGACGAAAATGGGTGATAGCCTCGTCATTTAATGGAAACTCACGGGCCGATATCAGGCGAATCTTCTCGACATTGTCGATAGATCGCTGGGTCTCCGGGTCAAAGGTACGAATGGTATCGATTTCATCGTCAAACAGGTCAATGCGAAATGGATGGGTGCTGCCCATTGGAAATAGATCAATAAGGCTGCCACGCACCGAAAATTCGCCGTGTTCCATGACCTGTGAGACATAACGGTAGCCGCTGGCCTCCAGGCGCAGGCGAAAGCTGTTGAGATCCAGCTGGTCGCCACAATCGAGAATCAGGCTGTTGGCATCGAGAAAACTGCGTGGTGGTAGCTGAACCATCAGGGTGGCAATGGGTAATAACAGAATGCCATTTTTTAGTTCGGGTAGGCGGTATAGGGTATCCAGCCGCTGTGAAACAATATCCTGATGTGGGGAGAAATTATCGTAGGGCAGGGTCTCTCGGTCCGGGAAGGTCAGAATGGGGGTGGATTCCTTATTACCGCTAAAAAAGCGTACCTCGTCTTCAAGATGCTCGGCCCTGGGCATATCCGCTGTCAGTACAATGACCGGGCCATTATGCTGTGCGGCGGCGGTGCTTATGGCCAGGCCCTTGCCGCAGCCATACAGCCGCCCCCAGTTAATACCTGTCGCTGCGCTATCGGGTAGTCTGGGCTGGAATGGGCTGACGGTCTCTGCGCTGTCGCTGTCGGATGACGCAGCTATCGGTGCTGTTTCAGTGGCTATTTCGTTCATATGCTCTGATTATTGTTTAAAAAGCGCGTCATTTTAACAGAAAGCGGCTGTTTGATATCGATATATCCTGAATATCTTGTTGTACTTGACGGTACGGATATTGATATACATACTGATCGGTATGTTGGCGAGGCGTGATAACGAAGGAACACGGGCGGAATTGCTGGAGGCGGCATTTCAGGAAATCCTGCGCGTGGGTTTTCAGGCGGCAAGCCTGTCACATATTTTGCAACAGTGTCGGGTCACCAAAGGGGCCTTATACCACCATTTCAGTAACAAAAAGGCCCTGGGTCTGGCTGTCATTGATGAGGTGATCAGGCCGGAAATAGAGCGTATGTGGTTGCAGCCCCTGGTTAATAATGATGACCCATTGGCGGCCATTCATGACATCCTGCATACCAATAAGGCGCTGATAACGGATGATTTTATTACCTGCGGTTGCCCCTTGAATAATCTGGCGCAGGAGATGTCGCCTATTGACGATGACTTTCGTGCCAGTATCAATCGTGTGTATTCTAACTGGCAGAAAAATTGGGTACAGGCATTGAGCAAAGGGCAGCAGCAGCGCAAGGTACGCAGCGATATTAATGCCGAGCATGCCGTTACCTTTATTATTGCGGCGTTGGAAGGCTGTATTGGCATGGCCAAAAATGCCCGCAGTCGTGAGGTGCTGTTCTCCTGTGCAGCCGGTCTGATGGCCTATCTGGATACATTAAAACAATAAACATTGGCGTCATTATTGATGGCGTGAATATAAGGAGATTGCAATGGCACTAAGAATGGCTGAGCTCATCCTACGCTGGCGCTGGTTAATGTTGTTATTTCCCGTTGTGTTGGTATTGAGTGCCGCCAGTGGTGGTCGTTTTATTGAGTTTACCACCGAC
>Ga0316190_10001300_pt1 | contig 17956 bp, 19 predicted proteins | sample Eddworburrow2_MG_FD_204929 | JGI IMG/M metagenome (GOLD analysis project Ga0316190, IMG submission 204929) | Coastal sediment microbial communities from Maine, United States - Eddy worm burrow 2 | ecosystem: Environmental > Aquatic > Marine > Coastal > Sediment | place: USA: Maine | collected... | reverse complement strand
GACGGAAAGTTCAAGTTCGAGCGGAAATTGCCGGCGGTGGTTTACATGCACGGTTGCTCGGGGTTTTGGCCGGGAACCCACATGCGGACGAAATTCCTGGCAGAAAATGGCTTCGTGGTTGTTGCACCGGCCAGCCTGGCCCGCAAAAAATATCCGCGGTCATGTGAACTCGACAGCTACACAGCAGGTATGTACCGGCACACACTTAAGATGCGCCAGGCAGATGCCGGGTACGCCATTGAGCAGGTCCGGAAGCTGCCGTTTGTGGATGGGGACAGGATTGTTCTGATGGGTCTGAGCCAGGGCGGGATAACAGCAGCCACGTTCAAACCTCAGAACAAGCAGCAGAAAGTGCGGGCACGCATTATTGAAGGCTGGACCTGCCATGATAGCTGGCCTGAATACCATGGCATTAGTGCATCTGCTTCTGAACCGGTGCTGGCTCTGGTCGGCACCAAGGACCCCTGGTTTCGAGACACTTCACAGGGTGACTGTCAGCCGTTCCTGAACCCGAACAATGGCAGTACATCGATTGTCTACAGCAATGAACCGCTGGCGAGCAGGCACGAATTGATGGAGTTCAGCAGCCCGAAGAGGGAAGTCGTCCACTTCCTGCGGCGCCATCTTGGCCCGAGACCGGGCAGCGGCTGAGTTCGGCAATCCGGCCACTAGATCTCTGCAAATATCTCAAGCAGGTTACCGTCGGGGTCGCGAAAAAACAGGGTGCGATGCCCGAAGTCCCGATTAGTGGGCGGTGACACCAGATTGATACCCTTGCGCATAAGTTCTTCAGCGCACTGGTCTACTTCAAGCGCTGAAACCTTGAATGCCAGATGAAGCGCGGCGCTGCCATATGGCGTTGGAACATCCGATGCGGTGAGCCCAGGTCTGGACAGGACCAGCGTATTGCTGCCGACCCTGTACTCGATCCAGTTTGACGACAATTCACGCAGCAGCGGAAACCTCATGACGCTTTCGTAAAAGTATCGCATCGCCTCCATGTCGCGGACAAAAATGACTGTGTAATCGATTGCACTGATGGCTTCGAAAGCCGAACCGGACTGCCGATCCGGTCCATTCATAACCGCTTCGTCATTGAAAAGCCCTCACCATGTTGGCGTTTGCGTATACAGCACTGTCCGGCTCCGTGAGCAAAAGACACTAAACTAAAGCCCAAACACGTCAAAAATCTGAAAAACATTCGTGCGGGTTACTGTGGCTGAAATGTCACACATCCGAAAAAACTGTGTTGACTGAGCAATAATGGCTTCCCTCACGCAATGGCATTTGGTTTTTTGGGTTGCATACGGGGAAAATGATTCAACTCGCAGGGGTTTTGATATGAAAAAAACCATTCTGGCAACGTCGGCCGCACTCATTGCGCTTGCTGCGCCTGCCGGTGCAGCAGACTTATATACCGAGCGGCAGCTTGGCCTGATCGTGTCAGGTGTTGTTGATCAGTGGACCGGCGTACAGATCATTGACGACGGTTTCAATGACGACACCGTATTCACCAATGGTGGTGAGGGAAGACTGAGCCTGCCACTGGGAGACAATCTGTCGATCCAGTCGGACGTCAAGTATGAATACAACTCAAACGCACTTGAAGACTCGTTTGACAATGATGTCTTCGGGCCTCGGTACTCGTTCCAGGGCGCAACCCACTTCAGCTGGCGTGATCCGTCTACCTTCCTGCTCGGTGTCTTTGGTGGCGCAGGAGTAACTTCATTCGGTCCGCCCAAGCACGATGTGAGGTTTGTCGGCGGTGAAGCACAAATCTATCTTGACAATATCACGCTGTACGCCCAGGGCGGCTACGTTGGTTACGATTTGCGACCCAGCAGCCCGATACCTGTTGCAACTCCGCTGGTCGATGATGGACTGTTTGCTCGCGGTGTGCTGCGCTGGTTCCCGACCATGGACAGCCGCCTGCAAATCGAAGGCACTTACGCGAACATTGATCTTGGAAGCGGAACACAGGACGCGGAAGTATTTTCGGCAGGCGCACGCTACGATTTCACGGTGGCCGGTTTGCCGGTTGTCGGCGACACGCCGTTCTATGTGGCCTATCGCGGCACGTTCCGCGACAACTGCGCCTTTGGTGATGACCTGGACGATCATACATTCATGGTCGGCACCAGCTATTCATTCTCCGGTGATATGCTAACTGTCGATCGTCAGGGTGCCACCCTCGATACGCCAAACTTCGACCATGGCTGCGCGGGAGAAAGCCAATTCCCGGTTTCTGATCGCCGTCTCAAAACAGACATCGTGGCGCTCGGTCAAAGCGAAAACGGCATCAAGCTGTATAGCTGGAAGTACAAGTCCGACCTTGTCACAAGCTGGGTCGGCGTGATGGCGCAAGACCTTGAAGCAACACACCCCGGTGCACTGGTCACCGGAGCAGATGGCTTTTACCGGGTGAACTATTCCAGCCTCGGCGTTCGGATGATGACACTGGAACAGTGGAACGCCAGACAGCTTTAATTCAACACTTTCTCTGCGAGAACTCACCCCCGGATGCTGATATCAGCGTCCGGGGTTTTTTTGATTTTCATTCCAGACAACCACTACACTCAGGCTGCCAGTGAAGCCTTGGTCTTTCCTATCAACAATGCGGCTTGCGCAGCCTCGCGACCCTTTTCAACGAAGTGCTTCCGATAAATTTCATTGTGATGATCGGTTTCCTGATACTGGTGCGGGGTCAGGGAGACCGAAAGGACGGGAACTCTGGTATCCAGGCTGACCCGCATCAACCCCTGCACAACGGCATCAGCCACAAAGTCATGCCGGTATATGCCGCCATCAACGACGAAGGCCGCAGCAGCTATGGCTGAGTACCTCTTTGTGACTGCCAGTTCGTATGCCAGCAGCGGCATCTCGAAAGCGCCGGGCACGTCAAAGACGTCGACCTGGCCGGCCGGAATGACGGAACAAAACCCCTCAAGCGCCCTATCAACAATGTCGGCATGCCAGTTGGCTTTGATGAATGCGTAAGTGGTGTGTGTCACACTGAATCTCCTTTCAAGCAACAAGACACGTCACCAAGGCGATCCTGAACAATGCCGGCCATGCGCAAACAGCAGTCGGCTATCGTACTGTCTCTATCATCCGGACTATGACCGTCGGCTCAGGCATCGCACCTGATCTGCTGACCCCTCACACTCAGTGAAGGCGCTCGCGGGCTCACAGACAAACCTGCATACCGCCGGTGGGGACTTTCACCCCGCCCTGAGAACGGCGTGTTTCTATAACAGGTTCGCGTATCAGGCAATAATGTGTGTGCGATGTCCTTGGACAGACCTGACACCTGTTCATGTCACTGCAATATCAAAGTGCAGCACGTCCTCGCGGGTGCCGAGATTTGTGTAGAGCTGGATGGCGTGCTCGTCTACCAGGTCGGCCTGGACATAGACGACATGGGCGCCGCGCTGTGATGCAATGTTCCTGACCTGCGCAATGAGGCCCGTCGCCACGCCTCTTCTGCGGTGTTGTTCTGCAACAGCCAGATCGTAAATGTAGATCTCGCTGCGGCGTTGTTCCAGCTTCTCAAGTTCGTAGGCAACCAGCCCGCCAACGACTTCTGCATCACGCAGCGCAACCAGCGCGATGATCGCTTCGTTGCCAAGCAGTTTCTCAAGGTACTGCCGGTCTGGCTGTGCGTTTGTGTATGTGGGCTCATCCTCGAAGGCCTGCCCGAATACAGCAAGCATGTCTCGAACCAGATCGACATCGCCTGATGCGAGCCGGTGGATGGTGAACGGCAAATATTTCGTCATGAGCACCTCGGCAAACAAATTCTCCAGGTAATTTGGGTAGGCCGGGATTGAGGCCGATTTCAGTCAATGTCGATGAGCAAACAGTTCGCAAATTCTTGACCAATTGAGTCCGATAAAAGAAGTAATATACTGTTTTCAAGGGTTTTTTTTCGACAGTTCGTGTGCTTTAGCAGAGTCTGATTTGCGGGGAAGGCATCAACCAATCAGGTTGAAGATATCCTTAGACCATCTATACGATGGAACCGCCGAACTGCGCAGGTTCGTTGTAGCCAGCAGGCAACGACAGTTTCAAGTCGCAGGCTCATATGCAGCCATCAGCATCAAGAAGTGCAGTGTGCACCGCGAACAATTGCCAATTGTAGTCAAGGAGAAACAAACGTGAGCGGTGAGACCAATCTGAACGAGCTTCTGAAAACACTCACAGCACAGCTTGTCGAGGGTGTTTACGTTTTCGCGACGCTGCCGGATGGTTCAGTGCCGGAAAACATAACCACCCGCATGGTGTTCCAGGAAGCGGAAGGCACAACACTGATACTGCGTAAATCAGAAGCCGAAACCTTTGGCCTGGCTTACGAGTTTCCCTGCCGTATGATCACACTGGACGTGCATTCGTCGCTGGAAGCCGTCGGCTTTATCGCGCACATCGCCAAAGAGCTCACCAAACATGATATGGGTGTAAATCCCGTGTCGGGTTTTTTCCATGACCATCTGTTTGTACCTGACGGGCGCGAAAACGATGCCATGCGGATACTGGAGCAGATTGCCCGTGACAGCAGGACGGCTGATTACCTGCTCCGAGGTGAGTAAGTCAGATCTTGATGCGCGCCATCCGGTTGCGCACCGCCGCCACGATACTCATGGCGGTGAGTGCGGATGATTTCGGGTTTCCCGGCAGCGGCTTGCCTTCAATTCTGAACTGCAATCGTCCAAATGCGCCTTCGACTTCAACCTCGTGAATGTTTTCCGTTATCGCAGGATCAGCCACCAGTTCAACCGTGGTTTCATCCAGGCCCGGCCCGGCAAGCGCCACGGTTGCCGCTACATTGGCATTCTTGGGATAGCGGAGTGCGGCTTCGCGGGCAGAGCCGGAAAAATGGCACACAGCCTCTGTCAGGTTATCCAGGTCAACCACGTCTTCGGCCGGCGATCCTTTCCAGCCCTGCGGCGGTTTCCGGCCCCGGTAGACGATCCGGTCGATATCGCCGACACTGGCCGCAGCAATAGCATCAATCGCACCTATGGCGCCCGAGACCAGCTCCATCTGCGAGCCTCCTGCGCGCGCGGCTTTATCCAGCCGGTCAGCCAGCTCAGGTTGGGCAAGCGCACCGTTTGACGTACAGATCAGGTCAATCCCGCGCTGCAATACTGCTGGCCCGTGTTCAGCAAGCGCTGAGTGTCCGGCGCATTCAATGACCAGGTCGGTATCGCCGGGAATGTCATCCACTGAATTGAACGGCGTCACATCGGACCCAAGCGCCTCGAGTGCTGCGGCTTCGCGGCCCGAGCGGCATAGCACCCCGTTCACAACCACATCAGCGTCTTGCGATAACCTGGCCGACACGTAAGAGGCGATGGCGCCGAACCCAATAATCACGATGTTCATTGTCTGCCGTCCGTCAAAGCTGGATTTGCTGCGCCTTGCCACTGTCCTGGGCCAGCCTGGCGGCAACCGATGCCACCGCGAGATCCTGAAGCCCCACACCGGTTCCGTCAAAAAGCGTAATTTCGGCATCTGAAGTTCGTCCCGGGTGGGTACCGTTTATGACGTCACCGATGGATGTGATGTCAGCTTCGCTGATCAACCCTTTCGAAATCGCATGCTGGGCCTCGCCGATCGTCGTTGACTGTGCGATCTCATCGGTAAATACCGTTGCCGCTGCGACCAGGGCAGGATCCACTTCCTGCTTGCCCTTGGTATCGGTACCCATGCAAGCCAGATGCGTGCCCGGCTTCACCCAGTCTTTCATCATCAGCGGGTCGTGGGCCGAGGTAATCGAGATGATCACGTCAGCCTCAGCACCAAGCTGCTCGCGCTCGACCGCCTCAAACGGTAAACCTATTTCTTCGGCCACAGCGCCAAGGTTAGGCAGCATGTCGGGATGGAAGTTCCATGCCACGACCTTTTCAAAGTCGCGCTGTTCAGCAGCCGCCCTGAGCTGGAACCCTGCCTGATGGCCGGCCCCCACCATGCCGAGCACCTTCGCATCCTTGCGGGCCAGATGCGCAATCGACACCGAACTGGCGGCCGCAGTGCGTATGGCAGTCAGATAATTGCCGCCGACCAGCGCATGCAGTTGGCCCGTGTCCGGGTCGAAAAGGAACACCGTCGACTGATGGTTGGTCAGTCCCTTGTCCATGTTTCCGGGCCAGTAACCGCCGGATTTGAGACCCAGCACCAGTCCGGCCCGATCAAAGCCGGACTTGAACCCATACAGGGCGTCTGCATGGCCGATTGCTTCACGGATGACCGGGAAATTATAGGCATCGCCGCTGGCCATCGCGGAAAACACTCTCTCGACCGCTGCAAACGCGTCGCTGCGGCCCACAACTGCCTGACAGGTTTCTTCAGAAACAATGAGCATTGATCGGGTCCTCAGTAAGCCAGGCCGCGAGCGGTAATTGGCCAGACGGTTTCAACCTTTCCGTTGCGCACCCCGACATACCAGTCATGAACATTGCAGGTCGGATCACAGTGTCCGGGCACCAGTTTGAGCTTGTCGTTTACTTTCAGCTTGCCGTCCGGGTCCGCTATGACACCGTGCTCGTCAGAGCATTTGACATATTTGACATCGTCACGACCGAAGATAACGGGCAGGCCACTGTCAACCGACTGGGCTTTCAGCCCGGCATCGCAGATCGCCTTGTCGGCCTTGGCGTGGCTCATGACAGACGTCAGGATGAACAGCGCGTTCTCCCACTCTCCCTGGTCGATGCGGTTGCCGTCCTTGTCGAGGATGCGGCCGTAGTCTGCGTCCATGAAGGCGTACGAGCCGCACTGAAGCTCGTTGTAGACGCCCGAGTTTCCTTCGAAATAGTACGAGCCTGTGCCGCCGCCGCCAACGATGTCACAGTCAAGGCCTTCTGCCTTGAGGCCGTCGACAGCGTCCTTGACCATGGCAACGGCAATATCGATCTTGGCCTTGCGATCATTGTAGTCGTCAAGGTGCTGCATGGCGCCCTGATAGGCCTGGATGCCGGTGAACTTCAGCCCGTCGGCAGCATCGATCGCCTTGGCAATCGCCACCACCTCGGGCGTAGTGGTGACACCGCAGCGCCCTGCTCCGCAGTCGATCTCGACCAGGCACTCGATTTCCGTGCCGTGCTTGACAGCCGCCGCGGACAGGTCGGCCACATTGTCGATGTCGTCGACGCAGCAGATGGTGCGCGCACCCAGCTTGGGAATACGGGCCAGCCTGTCGATCTTGGCTGGATCACGCACCTGGTTTGAGACCAGCACATCGGTTATGCCGCCGCGGGCAAAACTCTCCGCTTCGCTGACCTTCTGGCAGCACACGCCGCAGCTGCCGCCCAGTTTTTCCTGCAGCAGCGCCACATCAACGGACTTGTGCATCTTGCCGTGCACGCGGTGACGCACGCCCATCTGTTTGGCCAAATCACCCATCTTGACGACATTGCGCTCCAGCGCATCCAGATCAAGCACCAGGCATGGTGTCTGAATATCCGCTTCGTCCATGCCGACAGCGGCGGGAACATTGTAACCGACTTCAAGCCCATCAACTTTACTCATCACATTCATGACATTTCTCCTTTTGAGGAATTGGCGGTTCAACTTTTATCTTGCATCCAGGGCAGCTTGTTGAGGTCGACATTGCCGCCGGTAATGATCACGCCGATACGTTTTCCTTCAAAAACGGCGCGGTTCTTCAAGATCACCGCCAGCGGTACGGCACACGACGGTTCGATCACGATTTTCATGCGCTGCCAGGTCAGATACATCGCATCGATGATCTCCTGTTCCGTCGCCAGCAGAATGTCTTCGACATGGTTCGACACGAAATGCCAGGTCAACTCTTTCAACGGTACCTTGAGACCATCGGCGATAGTCTCAGGTGCATCATCGGCAATGATGTGGCCGGCCTTGAACGAGCGGTAGGCATCATCTGCGTTGAGCGGTTCTGCTGCGTAGATTTTCGTATCAGGTGAAATGTTCGACAGCGTGAGGCACGATCCGGAAATCATGCCACCGCCACCGATCGGCGCCACGACAGCATCCAGGTCGGGAATATCCTCTACAAGTTCCTTTGAACACGTGGCCTGGCCTGCGATGACCCGTGGATCATTGTAGGGATGGACAAAGTCCGCACCGGAAGCAGCAACAACTTCGGCAAAGACCGCTTCACGCGACGATGTGCTGGGCTCGCATTCAACCACGGTTCCACCATAGCCGCGCACGGCTGCCTTTTTGGCTTCAGGCGCCGTCCGCGGCATCACAACGGTTACCGGAATACCGCGCCGCCCGGCTGCGTAGCTGAGCGACAGGGCATGGTTGCCTGAAGAATGGGTCGCCACCCCCTTCTTTGCCGTCTCATCATCCAGACCGAAGACGGCATTGCAGGCACCGCGCACCTTGAACGCGCCGGCCTTCTGGAAGTTCTCGCACTTGAAGAACAGCTGCGCACCGGTCAGCTCGTTGAAATAGCTCGACGTCAGAACCGGTGTGCGATGGATATACGGCTCAATCCGGGCATGAGCGGCGATGACGTCTTCATAAGTTGGAATGTACAGGCCAGACATATCGTTCATGACATCCTCATGCAGCTTTCAACTGGGGGCGGCGGGCAGTTGCGCGATAGTAGTTTTGCGCGGCCGCAACACCTGCACCAGGTTCGATTGGATAATCCAGGTCTTTCATCGCCATTTCGATTGCCGCGATCCCCGACAATGCCATGACATCGGTCATTGAGCCAAGATGGCCAATGCGAAACGCCTTGTTGGCCATTTCACCGAGCCCGATACCGAATGAGACACCGTAGACATCAAATGCATGGTCGGTCAGGACGTTGCTGTCAAAACCGTCTGGAACGTAAACGGCGCTGACCGTGTCCGAGTAGAGTTCCGGGCTCTTTGCACACAGGCGCATGTCCCATGCCCTGACTGCTTCACGCACCCCTTCGGCAATCCGGTAGTGGCGGGCAAAAACATTGTCCAGGCCTTCTTCGAACAGCATGTTGAGGCTCTCGCGAAGTCCATGCATGATCTGCAAAGGCGGGGTGTAGGGATAACCGCCCTTGGCATTGGCAGCGGCCATGTCGCGAAAGTCGAAATAGCAGCGTGGACATGTGGCGGTTTCGCAAGCCGCCAGCGCTTTCTGGCTGACCCCGACGATGGCCATCCCGGTCGCGAGCATGAAGCCCTTCTGCGAGCCGGACACCGCCAGATCAACACCCCATTCGTCCATGCGGAAATCCATGGATGCCAGCGAACTGACGCAATCGACATACAGCATGGCGGGATGATCGGCATCATCCATTGCCTTGCGAACCGCACCAATATCACTGCGTACCCCGGTTGCGGTTTCATTGTGGGTCACGAGAACCGCCTTGATCTGATGATTCCTGTCAGCGGCCAGACGCTCACCGTAAAGGTCGGCGGGCGCTCCGGTCCCCCACTCGCATTCGATCACCTCGACATCGAGATTGTGGCGTTGACAGAGGTCTATCCAGCGATGGGAAAACATGCCGAACCGGGCAACAAGCACCTTGTCTCCCGGAGACAGCGTATTGGTTACTGCTGCCTCCCAGCCGCCGGTGCCGCTGCCGGGGAACGAGATCACCTGACCTGTCTGGGTTTTGAAGACCTTCTTGAGATCCGCAAGGACCGGTGAAAGCAGCTCGACAAAATCGGGCGCGCGATGATCCATCGACTGTATGCTCATGGCGTAGCGCAAACGATCCGGGATGTTTGTCGGACCTGGTATGAAGACAGGGTTCTGACCAGTCATTTCGCTTCCTCCACTTGAATAAGATAGCCTTCAATATACATGAGCCTGACCCAATTGCAATTTTTCTGGAAAATTATTTCATTTTAAATATAATTATGCAATTTATTGTTTTTAATGGAATAATATTTTTTCAAATTTGATTATTGGATTTTATTTGAAAATATTTTTCAATCGTATAACCTGCAAACAATCGATTATTCAGGCGTCAGGAGACGGCAAAATGGCAGACCAAATCACCCGGACACGCGGCAGGCCGCGCTCGCTGTCACCAGACGCCAACGGCGCAACTGTGCAGGCACTCGACCGGGGTCTGCAGCTGCTGGTCGTCGTGGCAAAGGAGAGCAAGACGACGCTGACCGAACTGGCCCTGCGTGTCGGCATGCCGGCATCGACCGCGCATCGCCTGCTGGTGACCCTGCAAAAGCGAGGCTTTGTCGACTTTGACGAAACCACCCAGGAATGGATGATCGGTATCGAGGCATTCCGGATCGGCAGCGCCTTTGTGCAACGCACCAGTCTGGTTGAAGCCGGCCGCGATGTCATGCGCCGACTGATGGAGGACACCGGCGAGACGGCCAATCTGGGCATTGCCGATGAGGGCGATGTCGTGTTCATCAGCCAGATCGAGACGCCAAACCCGATCCGGGCGTTTTTCAGCGTCGGGACCCGCGGTCCGATGCATTGCTCGGGGATAGGCAAGGCACTGCTTGCCGAAATGCCACAGAACAAGGTCGAACAGGTGTTGCAGAAAAAAGGGCTTGAGGAGTTTACGTCCAAGACCCTCACGTCACCGGATGACCTGTTTGCGGACCTCGAAGCCACCCGCCGGCGCGGCTGGTCGTACGACGATGAAGAGCGTCATTACGGCATGCGATGCATTGCAGCCCCCATCCACAATTTTCATGGCGAAGCCGTTGCAGGGATCTCCATCTCCGGTCCGGCAGCACGGTTGCCGGACGACGTGATCAGCGAACTGGGCCCGAAGGTCAAAAGAGCTGCAATAGAAGTGACCAAGCTGTTGGGGGGCCGGACTTCGCAGCAAGCCGGTTGATACGTCAAAAATGGCAGTGACCCGCCCGCACAGCGTGAGGAGATGACGATGAAAATTGGCCTGATCGGCGCCGGTCTCATGGGACACGGCATGGCAACAAACATACTGGCTGCAGGACATGAGCTTCATGTCGTGGCGCATCGCAATCGTCAGCCAATCGAGGACCTGGTCTCCAGGGGAGCGGTTGAAGCGGCTTCGCCTGCCGCGCTGGGTGCACTGGTTGATATTGTGGTGCTGTGCGTCACAGGTACCCCTGCTGCACAGAAGGTTATCGACGCACTCACGCCAGTGCTTCAGCCTGGCATGCTTGTCATCGATACCACGACCAACACCTCCGGCAGCCCCGAAGCATTCAGTTCGACACTGGCCAGGCTGGACGTAACCTATGTCGAGGCCCCCGTGACAGGCGGCGCACAACAGGCGCGCGAAGGTGTGCTCGGTGCGATTGTCGGCTGCGACAAGGACCTGCCCCGCGATGCGCGCGATGTGCTGTCGTGTTTTTGCAGGCAGATAGAGCAATTCGGACCAGCCGGTGCCGGCGCACGCGCCAAGCTGGTCAGCAACTTTCTGGCGCTCGGAACTGCAGCACTGGTTATCGAAACTTTCCGGAAGGCGAGAGCGCTGGGGGTCCACTGGCAAAAACTCTACGAACTGGCACAACACGGGTCCGGCAAATCGGTGGGACTTGATCGTATTGCAGGCGGTGCTGTTGCCGGAGATTTCAAGGGGTACAAGTTTTCCGTCGACAACAGTGTCAAGGATCTGTCGTATTTCGCTGACTTGGCAGAAAAGAACTCATGCAACTCCGACCTGATTCCGGCTTTGCTCGACGTGTTCTCCAGCGCTGCATCGAATGGCCACGGCAGCCGCATGATAAGCGAGTTGCTCGACCCCGAACTCATCGGTGAGAATTCAACTTGAGACGTCCGGCCGGGTGATTGGACTGTCGCCCTGAGTTGCTTTGACACAGCACCGCAGCGTGCAATTGCGGACAGCACAACCTACCTTGAAAGAGGACCGCGTGACACCATGACGATTTGGGAGATGGCCGAAGATGTACACTGCCGGCGTGACCGCAACCGAGCTTCCCGCACACAGCCTTCTGGGCGAGCGTGTTGCCTCAACCGACTTCCTGGACTGCTATTGCGTTGCGTCGGATCTGCCGCCGCGCCGGGCTGCCGAGGTGATTACCGACTTCCCCGGATGGGCACGGTTTCTTCTGCACATCCGCAGGATTGTTACCTCGCCTTTCGGTCTTTCAAACGACGGCCCGCCGGCACCGGACAAGGTCGGTGTATTTCCCGTGGAAACCGAAACCGGTCGCGAGCTGATTGCCGGGTTCAACGACAAGCACCTGGATTTTCGGGTGTCAGTTATATCGCAGGACGATCAGGTGTTTCTGGCGACATGGGTGCATCCGCACAACATTGGCGGCCGGTTTTACCTCAAGGCAATTCTGCCCTTCCACATCCTGATCGCACGCAATGCGCTGACGCGTGTCGCTGCCGCGCAATCCTGAATTTATATCAGCAGTGCACCGGGTTCAGGCACGCGCATGCCCTTAGTCTGATTGACGGTATGAATCAGGCCTGTCGCTCAAGCCATTGTTTTAGAATCGCTTTATCCCAGAGTTCGCGCACTTGCCAACCAACCCGCCGCAGGTGAAAAAGCCATCAACTCAGACAACTCCAGTGCGTCACCAACAGCAAAGATCTGACCAAACCGAGCCTTCATGAGGCGTTTGATGTCGTCGCTGACAGTTTGCTCAAATCCTTTCGCGGTGAAGCGCCGAATTTGCGGGCGTACTCGCGGCTGAACTGGTTCAGGCTTTCATATCCGATTTCATAGGCCACGGTTGATACCGCATGATTTCCCTCCGACAACAGTCGCTTTGCCTCCATCAGGCGAAGATGCTTTTGATATTGCAGCGGCGTCGTGGCGGTCACAGACTTGAAATGCTCATGAAAAGACGACGTGCTCATCCCCGCCAGTTTGGCCAGGTCGGCAACAGCCAGCACGGACTTGTAGTTCTGGCGGATGTGCGCAACGGCCATTTGAATCCGGCTTGCGTGACTGTCGTGCCAGCGCAATCTGCGCAGCATGGCGCCGTGCGGTGCCATCAGCAACCGGAAGTGAATTTCCCTGATAATCAGGGGGGCCAGGGCCCTGGCCTCCAGTGGCCGGTCTATCAAGGCGACGCAACGGCCAAATGCGTCAATCAATGCATCATCTGATGCGCTCACATCAACGGATAGCGCGTTCTTGTCTTCTGATTGAATGGCCCCGATCTCATCATCGAGACTGCGTATGATCCCCATATCGAGTTCAAGGATCACCCCCAGGTAGGGTTTCTCCGCACTGGCTTCGGTGACGCGCGCAACAACCGGCACATCGTGGCTGACCACAAGCGAGTCTCCGGTACCATAGGTCACCGTCCGGTCACCAATCACCGTTTCCTTGCTGCCCTGCAAGATCAGACAGGCAACCGGTTGGTACAGCAGGGCTTCGAATGTGGTGCAACTCGCTTGCCGGAAGATCGACAAGCCGTCCACGACAAGCGGTATCGGCTGATCTGAAGACGGGTGTTTCAAGGCGTGGCGGTCCACCTGTTCGGCGATTTCGCAGAGTTTCATGAGCAAGGTCCTTTGATCACTCAAGATATATGTACTTGCATTGCACCGATCACCCGAAATCTGGTGGATCGGAGGAATAGGCAAGTTTTCCGGAGTATGCGGCAAGCGATCAAGCCGGCTCATGCCTGAGTATCCAGTATCGGACCCGCCGGCGTTGGCAGCAGTTGTTCCGCCTTATGCGGACCATAGGTCGCGTCAAATTAAATTGCCAACGAAGCGGTCATTACAGACTTTTAAGTTTCGAACTCAAATCCATCCGTACCCTGATGCCGTTTCAAGTCGAGGCGCTGGGCTAAACAGAGAGGTTCTTAAAGTGGCTTACAATCTCAATATAAACGGTGAGCAGAAATCTTTTGACGTCGATGAAGACATGCCGCTGCTGTGGGTCATCCGTGACGTGGCCGGCCTGACGGGCACCAAGTTCGGCTGCGGCCTTGCCCAGTGCGGTGCGTGCACCGTGCATGTCGATGGCGTTCCGACCCGGTCGTGCCAGTTGCAGGTATCGGATGCGGTAGGCTCGACCATCACCACGATCGAAGGTGTCACCGGCAAGGTTGCGGAAACCGTCCAGAAAGTCTGGGCCGACCTGGATGTGCCCCAGTGTGGCTATTGCCAGTCCGGCCAGGTGATGGCCGCCGTGGCCCTGCTCAATGAAACACCAAAACCGACCGACGAAGACATCAATGACGCACTGTCCGGCAATCTTTGCCGCTGTGCCACCTATCAACGCATTCGCGCCGGCATCCATGAAGCCGCTGATCGCCGCAGATAGGCATGGTTGGACTTAATGCATTTGATTAGCCGGTAATGCGCGTCCCGGCCGCATTTTTCATCCGGCGGCGAGTGGCAACCGGCAGCAATCAAATTTGTGTTGATGCAAGATGGAGGGTTAAAGTATTGTTTTATAATGTTTTTATCTCCTGATTTAAGAACCTGAATCAATCATTGAAAGCCACTGACTAGGCGTCTTTCTGAAAGCTGTCTGTTGGTGTTTTCCGCTCCGTTGAGAGTTTTCTTCATCACAGCCAGCACTTCGCAACAGGCATCCACCTTGCTGTCATGCAACCCGTCAGGGCGGCCTGGCGCTGGCGGCATGGAAGTCCGGCGGGATCAACACAGATGTTCAAAATGCTGTTCTAAAATATTCATTACCCGCCCTGAGAAGATCAACCATACATTGATTGCTGCCATTGGCATTTACTCCCCGACAGCACCTCAATTGCGATGGCGAGGCAGATACGATCGGAAAACATCAGGCGTCGATGAACTGCAGCCCAGGCCAGCGTTGGGCCCACTTCTTCGTTGCGATTCTGTTTCGGTAGATTGACAGCTTGTGAGCAAAGTTTGGGCTCGGCCGAACAATCATGCCGACCAGATCGTCGATTCCGTGCGGCGCGATGATCTCTACCTTGTCAGCAATTATCCGGGCGGCAATCGCGGTTGCCGTCTCCGGCCAGTAGCTGATTGCATCTGCAACGTTGCGATAGGGCGCATCCGCGTTGGCCTGGTGCATTCGCGCCTGATTGTGTACCGACCAAGGAATGGCGGGGAGTGCATCGAACAGGCGCTTCTCGATCGCAAGGTCCCTGGTTGGGCTGGTGTCGGCGGACTCATAATAGACCACATCTACATCGCTTCCCGGTACAAGCTCGACGGGCATACCGTGCAGGTGATCCCAAATCGCATTACGGATCAGGCCGGCTCCGATCCAGCAATCATCAACGTCAAGCGCCGCCACATGCTGCAGCAGCGACATGACATGTGTCTGGCCTTGAAGGAATGCCGTTATGTCCTGACACCTGTGCACAGGCATTACCGTAACGGCCAGCAAAACCGGTTGATAGTCACCCCGCACACAAATGTCGAAGGCAGCGCGGAGATGCTCCGGCTGCCTTCTTGTCAGTCACAGATTGCGGTCAACGGCTCAGTAGAAGCGATTGCGGCATCTGTAGTATTTTCTCCACCAGTGGCCACGTCCTGTGCGGCGTGCTTTCCGCTTCAGCCAGCGGCACTTGCGAAAACGATGGCCACCATGGCCCCAGTGTCCGCCACCGCCCCAGCCGCCATGCCAGTGGCCGCCATAGCCATGTGCCAGAACAATGCCGGCAGGTGCGGTTGTGGTGGCCGCCGTTGTGCTTGCCGCGGTAGCGGCAGACATGCCGGCGGCAACAGTTGCATTGGCTGCCGGTGCGGCGGTGAAGGCGGCAGCTGCTATAATCGCCACTGCCATGAAGTTGGTCTTGTTGATCATGATTTCAGTTTCCGTTCATTGGTCATATTGCCCGACCCGTTGATCAGCACATTGCCAAACCCCACCTGAATGTTAACTGAAATTCATGTTCATCCACGGTTCAGATTGCCGCCACAATTGGTAGCGGTCCTGGACAGCAAGCTGCGAACCTCTTTATTTGGGCATTTGAATTTCCCGCAAGCCCCAGCATCAGAACCAGAGATTCCAAGAACCGAAAATCTGTTCACACAAGATCTGCCGCGGTTCGTAACCGGCGAATCATCAGCCAGCCGGCAATGCAAAACGCAGCCAGCAGGACCACGCTGAACAGCGACCATCCGTTTTCCATGACATCTGCAAGCTGTGCACCGAACAGATAGCCTGCCCCGACCAGCAGTGTTGCCCAGACTCCGGCGGAGGCGGCATTCAAACAGGTAAAACGAAACCACTGGATGTCCGTCAACCCGACCGGCAATGCGCCAATGGTGCGCATGCCCTTGGGATAGCGGTACACGAACATGTAGGCGGCACCGTACTTGTCCATCAGCGCCCGGGTGATCTTCAGGGCGCGTTGCAGCCGGGGCGTCCTGATCGACAGCTTGTGGCCATAGCGCCGCGCAATGAAAAACCGTACCTCGTCGCCAAGATACCCGCCCAGGAACGTGGCCATCGCCACTGCGGCAACATCAAGGATGCCTGAACTTGCGGCCATCCCGGCAAAGAACGGAAAGACACCGCTCTTCAGGGCGCAACAGGCGAACACCAGCCCATAGGCCAGAAACCGGTTCACCTCGATCCACGCCATGATGTCTTGCATCGAAATCGCCGTGCCTGTTTTGTTCAACCGCAGACCACTGATCGGTACGGTAGCGTTTTGTGCCGAATGGATAACGAGCTTTGTACGCAACATGACATGCGCGAGATTACCTGCACTCGCGCCTGCCGCGACGGCGGTTATCCACAGATTGCAACGTATGCTGCCGGTTTTCCTTCGCTCGCGCAGCACAATGTGGGTAACCATTGTGTTGCCACGACATCATCATCATTTTGCCTCGCTTCGGTAACGTGCTGGTGCAGACGGCATGTGATTCAAGATCTGCGGTGAGTGGCGTATTCTTTACCCCTGGAATGCAGATCTTGTGGCGTGTTCTTCTTTGCAGAGCTACATTGCCGTCGTCACATGCCGTCACTTGATTTTGGTCGAACAGCTTTCTTCGCTTTGCTCAGGCCGTTCTCCACTATTCTGGTCGAACAGCTTTACTCAGCACTTCGTGCTTCGCGCCGTTCTCCGACCATGAACAACCGTAATGATAATCTCCCACTAGGCCCGACGGGCCTCGGGCCGCTCAGGCCCGCCCCCGCGGAGCGCAGCCGAAGGCTGCCTGCGTGAGCGATATAAGATTAACCGTTCTCCGATCCTGAACAACCGCAATGACAAACTCCCACTAGGCCCGACGGGCCTCGGGCCGCTCAGGCCCGCCCCCGCGGAGCGCAACCGAAGGCTGCTTGCGTGAGCGATATAAAACTCATGCTGAGCGATATAAACTTCACCCCTCTCCCAACAGCCGATCTGCCAGTATTGCTGCGATACGATGGCGTCTTGCGGTCCTGAACGCCCGCGTCTGGGCGCGGCGGATTTTTGCCAGACTGAGGCTCTCGAAGGTGTCCAGCAGGCCGTCCATGTCGGCGATTTCGGGGTTTTGCGCAAGCACGTCCGACACCGCGCCTATGGTATCGTCATGCAGCTCTGATGCATTGGCGCGGCTGGAGTCCACAATGCATCTCAGCGTCAGGCGGACATGACCGGGACCGTGCTGGCGCAACATGCGCTGCAGGGTGCGCCTGGCGTGGGTAATCTTGTAGGTGCGGCCTCTCCTGGCCTTGTGACAGGGCAGGATTTCCACGCCGCATTCACGGGCCAGCTGATCGATTTTTCCCCGCGGTCGGGTCATGATCAAAACCTCCTTGTTTGTTGGTATTTCCGTCACAGCGTGCGGCCCTGGGTTGTTCAGGCCTGCAGATGATCTCAACCGGCGCGCCTTTTCAGGATGATCGCCGGGCCGTCGGTGCATCTGGCGTGATGGGCCGGGCAATAGGCGGAGCCGCGCAGTTGCGGGTCGGCACAGAATCTGACCGTGCCGTCCGGCTGGTCGATGGGAAACCGGCAGTGGCCATCTTCCAGGTCCGCCATGGCAAGCCTGCCGGTCTGGCCCTGGAAACCCTCGGCAAACAGCGGTTTCAGCGGACTCTTGTCGAACACCGCGTCAGCGTCAAAATCCGGTGCCTTCATGGTGAAGCTGT
>Ga0316190_10001296_pt1 | contig 17976 bp, 13 predicted proteins | sample Eddworburrow2_MG_FD_204929 | JGI IMG/M metagenome (GOLD analysis project Ga0316190, IMG submission 204929) | Coastal sediment microbial communities from Maine, United States - Eddy worm burrow 2 | ecosystem: Environmental > Aquatic > Marine > Coastal > Sediment | place: USA: Maine | collected... | reverse complement strand
CTTTTGTTTATTAGCCACACTATCAGCAAAAGCCGACACCGATAGGCACAATACAAAAGCAAGAAAAACACTTTTAATGATCAAAACAGCTAAGTCCCCTTGATTTATCCCCCCCCAAAGGCAAATAACATTTCACATACAAAGGTTATAGCGGTACTTTCACAACAAATTAAAGGCTGTTTCAATTTATTTTCAGGTGCCCATCGGCTATTGCAGGCCAATAAGCACATTTTCAGAACATTAGCTTTACCAAAATTAGAAATAACAAACCTGCTTGATATTGCTTAGATCGGCCCCAGGCCTTAGCATATGCGGTTCGCTGAAAGGAATTAATATGTCGAAGCAAACCATTCGTATCGCAACCCGTAAAAGCCCGCTGGCCATGTGGCAGGCGGAATTCGTCCGTGACAGCCTGATAGCTGCCCACCCCGGCCTGGAAGTAGAACTACTGGGCATGAGCACCCAGGGTGACAAGATCCTCGACAGCCCGCTGGCCAAGATTGGCGGCAAGGGCCTATTCGTTAAAGAGTTGGAAGTCTGCATGCTTGAAGGCGATGCCGATATCGCCGTGCACTCTATGAAGGACGTGCCGGTAGAGTTCCCAGAAGGCCTGCACCTGGCAGTGATCTGCGAACGCGAAGACCCGCGCGATGCCTTCGTCTCTAATACATACAAAACGCTGGATGAGCTACCCCAGGGTGCCAGGGTCGGCACCTCAAGCATGCGCCGTCAGTGCCAGCTACGCGAAAGACGCCCCGACCTGCAAATCATCGACCTGCGTGGCAACGTCAACACTCGCCTGCGCAAACTCGACGAAGGCCAGTACGACGCCATCATCCTCGCCGCCGCCGGTCTTATTCGCCTCGGCTTCAACGACCGCATAACCCAACTGATGGAAACCGACATCAGCCTGCCGGCTATCGGTCAGGGCGCGGTTGGTATCGAATGCCGCACTGATGACGAGCGCGTCAATGGACTGCTAGCGGCCCTGAACGACGCTGAAACCTATACCCGCGTCATCGCCGAACGGGCCATGAACAATCGCCTTGAAGGTGGTTGCCAGGTACCGATTGCCGGCTATGCCGTACTCGACGGTGACACCCTGCACTTGCGTGGTCTGGTGGGCCAACCCGATGCCAGCGAAATGATCCGCGGTGAAGTTTCAGGACCTGCCAGCGAAGCGGAACGACTAGGCACCAGTCTGGCCGACGACCTGCTCTCACGCGGCGCCAAACAGATCCTCGACGCCCTCTATCACGCCGCCGAATAGTCGACCATAGCGCATAGGTGGAGTTGGTGTTAGGATCAAAACTTCGGTATCGACAACAACATAAACGCCCGCTGGCATCAGCAGCTGTCAGTCATGACTGACACTCAGGGCCTCGAGGGCGTAACGGTGGCGGTGACACGACCGGCCAAACAGGCCGGTCCACTCTGCCAGCTAATCGAGACTAAAGGCGGCAAGGCCATCAGCTTTCCCTGCCTTGAGATCCTCGAGGCACAACCATCAGAACAATTAAATTCGATACCAAACCGTTTGCACTTGTTCGACATAGCCATCTTTATCAGCGCTAACGCGGTGAAAGGGGCGGCCAGCCTGATTGGCGCTACACTGCCAGCAGGATTAAAACTGGCAGTGGTAGGTGACAGCAGCCGCAAGGCCGCCGAACTGCAATGGCAGCAGCCCGTACTTTGCCCCGACTCAGGTGCAAACAGCGAGGCCCTGCTAGCCATGACAGAACTACAACAGGTTAAGGGCCGCAACATCCTCATCTTTCGCGGCCAGGGGGGACGTGAATTGCTGGCACAAACGCTAATACAACGTGGCGCCACGGTTGAATACGCCGAGGTCTATCGCCGCGCCCATCCAACTGGCGACCTGGCACCATTAAGCCACCACAGCCCAGCCATCGACCTGATTACCGCTACCAGCAATGAAAGCCTGCAAAACCTGCATGACATGGCCTGCGACCCTGCTCAGCGCGACTGGCTACTGTCCCGACAGTTAATCGTTATCAGCGAACGCACCGCCCAACTGGCACAACAACTTGGCTTCCATCACCCCGCCATCGTCAGCAAGCAAACTAACGACCAGGGTTTAGCCGAGGCCATGCTGGCATGGCGTAGACACAACCTGAACAACAACCACTAATGATTTTGAGGACTGCGTGATGTCTAAAGCACAACAAAAAACAGACACAGAAACACCAACGCCTGAAAAACAAATCGAGGCTTCGGCCAGCCAGCCAGAAACCGCGGCAAGCCCAACCATTGAGGCCATGACCAACAATAACGACCAGCCGCCGGCCAAAAAGTCTGGCGGCGCAATCGCTGTCATTGCCCTGGTAGTTGCCATCGGCGCCGTTGGCGCCGGTTACAAGGCCTGGCAGCAGATCGGCCTCGAACAAGACACACTAAACCAGCGCCTCAGCAACACCGAAAACAGCCTCACCGGAATAGAGTCCGGCTCGACATCTAGCCGCGCCATCGCCGAGAACGTGCAGAGCACCAACCAGCTGCTGCAAAACCGTCTCGACTCCATGGAAAGCAAAGTCAGCAGTCTGGATGACAAGCTGATCAGCAGCGTTAGCGAACTACAGCAAGGTGACGCGGCTATCAGCGACTCACTCAACAAACTCAGTGACTCACTGCGCAGCAATAAAGACGACCAACTGCTGGTGGCCGAGGCCCGCCACCTGATCAACATTGCTAACCACCAGGCCCAGCTCAACCACAATGCCGCCGCCGCTGCCGCCGCGCTGGTCGCCGCCGACCAACGCCTGCGTGATGCCGCCGACCCTGCGCTACTCGAAGCACGCCAAATCATCACTGATGACATCATCGCCCTGCGTAAGATCAACAACATTGATACCAGCGGCATTGCCCTGACACTGAGCCAGCTTGAAGCCAGCATCGATGGCCTACCACTCAGCAATGAAACATCCGAACCAAGCCCTGTAGCAGAAACTGCAGCAACGACTCCAGTAACCGACGTCAGCAGTTTTTTCAATAAGGTCTGGAGCGACATCAAGGGCTTGGTCTCCATCCGGCATAACAGTGGCGACCACAGCGCCGCCCTGCTACCACCCGGGCAACGCTTCTTCCTGCAACAAAATCTACGCCTGAAACTGGAAACCGCCCGCCTGGCACTACTGCAAGGTGACAGCCAGACCTTCCAGTCCAGCCTTAACACTGCGAAAAACTGGGTCGAGAGCTACTTCGACACCTCAGCCGCAGGCACCGCTAACCTGCTTACCAGCATCGCCCCCATGCAGAGCCTGGAACTAAACCCGGCACTGCCTGATATTTCCAGATCCTTAAAGGCGCTGGATAACTGGAACAGCCAACAGAAAGCCGAGGTGACAGCATTATGAAACTGGTCATCGCTACCATCATTGTTCTACTCGGTGCCGCCGTTGTCGCCGTCTATGCCATGCAAGACCCCGGTTATATCATGCTGTCGTTTCGCGACTGGACCATCGAAACCAGCTTTGTGCTATTCGCAGTAGCCATGCTGATCGGCTTTGTACTGCTCTATGCCGCCTTCCGCCTGCTCATCGCCACCGGCCTGCTGCCACGGCGCATGGGGCGCTGGCGCCAACGTCACGGCGTTGATGTCGGCCGCAAACAACTGGCCCAGGGCATGATGAAACTTAACCTGGGGCAATGGCAGGCAGCTGAAAGATTGCTGATCAAATGCGCCCGCAATGAAGAGCTGGCACCGCTAGCCTATCTGGCCGCCGCCCGTGCCGCCCAGGGTCAGGGCATCGAGGCCCGCCGCGACGGTTACATCCAGCTGGCACAACAGAAAACTCCCAAGGACTCACTGGCGCTGACCATTGCCCAGGCCCAGATCCAGGCCGACTTTGGCAAACCGCAACAGGCCATCGCCACCCTAAACCGCCTACCCGGCAATCAACACAAAAACCAGACCGTACTGACGCTACTGGCCCAGCTCTACACCGACAGCAAGGACTGGCCGGCCCTGGTCAAACTATTAGCCGAGATAAAACACAACAAGGCCCTGCCACAGACAAAATACTTCGAAACCGAGCACCTGGCCTATTCGGGCCTGATCAACCATGTCGCCAAACACAAAGACGCTGCCGCGCTATGGGAAACCTGGAACAGCATGCCCAAAGATCTGCGCAACAAAGAAGACATCATTACTGACTTTGCCTGTTCAATGATCAAATTTGGCCAGGCTGATGCGGTGGAAGAGATCCTCTACAACCGCATCAACAAGCAGTGGAGTGATTCCCTGATCTACATCTATGGACTGCTTGATGGTGACACCGAGATTAATCTGGCGCGTGGCCGCAACTGGCTGAAAAAACACAGCGGCAACCCGGTGCTGCTGCTGACGCTGGGCCGACTGGCGATGCGCGCCCACCAGTGGCAGGTTTCGCGTGATTACCTGCAACAGAGCCTGGAGATCGCCGCCAACGCCGAGACATACCAGGAACTGGGCAACCTGCTAGCCTTCCTCAATGAGCCGACACAGGCGTTGGAATGTTATCGCCGCGGCCTGGCCCTGACATCCGAACACGCTCCCCAGCCTGAATTAAAAAGCGGCCTGGTTGAACGTGCCAGCCTGCCTCGGCCACACTTTAGTCCTGCTGAGCCGCCACCACACACACAGTTGCAAACCGCTCAGGCCTAAACAAAAAAGCCCGCCAAACTTCACAACCTGGCGGGCTTTTTTTCAGAATATAGATGTAGGGTGCGCACTGCGCACCATTATGTTTGGGAATGGTGGCAACCGAAAAAAATAGTGCGCACAGCGTTTATGCCCGCAGCCTGGCTGCACCCTACTTATCTCAATCACTTGGCGTCGTTGGCAAACTCAAAGCTGTCGAAATAAAAGTACTTGCCTGCCAAACCTTTCAGCGCCACACCCTGGCGTACCGCCTCAATCATGGCCGGCGGGCCACTGGCATAGACCTCGTAACTGGCCAGACTGGCAAAATCCTGCAGCATCGCCTCGTGCACCAGTCCAGTCCGTCCTTGCCAGTTATCCGCCTCTTTAGGCTCGGACAACACCGGCACATAGCTAAAATTATCCTGCTGCTGCCAGGCCTCAGGCAGATCGCTTAGATAAAGATCAGCCTTGGCCCGCGCGCCCCAGTAGAGAAACATGGGCCGCATCACACCCTCCTGAATCGCATGTTCAATAATGCCCTTGATCGGGCCAAAACCAGTACCCCCGGCGATAAATATCATAGGCCGGTCAGACTCTTCCTGCAGGGCGAAGCTTCCAAAAGGCCCCTCAATGCGGAGAATATCCTTTTCCTGCATAGTTTCAAACACGTGACCAGTAAACTCACCACCCTCGACCAGGCGCACATGCAGCTCAATGAACTCATCATCATGTGGCGCATTGGCAATTGAAAAACTACGCCGACGACCATCCTGTAACAGAATATCGATATACTGGCCGGCCAGAAATTGCATCCGTTCGGTATCCGGCAGCTTTAGATAAAGCCGGATCACATCATCAGCCAGTCGCTCCAGCTTGACCACACGGGACGGCATCTTACGCACCTTCACTTCGCTGGCAGTGCCAATCTCATGCGCCTCAATCACCAGGTTGCTCTTGGCCCTGGCGCAACACAGCAGGGCCTGACCAACCGCATCCTCGGCCTCGGTGATGGCACCAGGCAGACCATTGTCATAACCGACCTCACCCTCAACCACCTTGCCGATGCAGGCACCACAAACACCGTTGCGGCAACCATATTGCATTGACAGGCCATGGCGAATGGCGGCATCCAGCACTACCTCGTTTTCTTCAATATCAAAACTGTGACCACTCGGCTCGAGCGTAACTTTGAAACTCATGGTTAATTCCTAGTAAGCTATTCCAACTAATTAAGTCCAGATTTTCCACCATTTAAGCCCGGAGCAAAACCCTGAAAAGAATATTTATTGTCGGCTTTGGCGATATTGGCCAACGTCTAGCCAAACGCTGGCATGAGCAGCAGGCCGAGATCTTCACACTGGCACGGCAGGCCAGCGATAGAGCCGGGCATATCCAGGCCGATCTGAATCAGCCGGAAAGCCTGTCAAATCTGCCCACCTGGCAGGCCATCGTCTACTATTTCGCCCCGCCACCGTCACAGGGAGAAACTGATCCACGGCTAGAAAATTTTCTCACCGCCATCTCTACTGACGCGCTGCCCGAACGTTTGATCTATATCAGCACCAGCGGTGTCTATGGCGACTGCCAGGGTCAACTGGTAAACGAAACAAGTCCGCCAAATCCAACTACCGACCGCTCCCGACGACGCATGGCAGCAGAGCAGACATTGGCACAGTGGAGCAGGCAACACAATGTGGCCAGCGTCATTCTCCGCGTCGGCGGCATCTACGGCCCCGGCCGCCTACCACTGGAACGACTAAAACAAGGCATGACCATATTGCGACGTGATCTGGCCCCGTTGAGCAATCGCATCCATGCCGACGACCTGGCCATGGTCTGTCAGGCCGCCGTAAAGGCGCCTGATCAACACAGCATCTACAACGTCTGCGACAACCAGGCCAGCAGCATGTCCGACTATTTCATTCGTGTCGCTAAACACGCCGGGCTGCCGGCACCAATTGAGGTCGACTGGCAGCAAGCCGAGACCGAACTGTCAGCCGTCATGCTTTCCTACCTGCATGAATCGCGACGGATGGACAACAGCAAAATGCTCAACGAGCTACAGATCGAACTGACTTACCCAGACCTTGAATCCGGCCTTAGCGCCTGTTTTCAATCTTCAGCTCCAGGCACTAAACATTGATGCGCTATAATGACGCCCCGATAAAACAGCCAAGGAGCCACCATGCAACATAGCGACACCCTGCAACGCTTCATGTTTGAAAACAGCAATGTGCGCGGCATCTTGATCCATCTTGGCAACAGTTATCAGACGGCTCTGGAACGCTATGACTACCCCGCCGCCGTTGGTCAGCAACTGGGACAGGCGCTGGCGGCCAGCGCCCTGCTCGGCTCCACCATCAAATTTGAAGGCTCGCTGATCATGCAAATCCAGAGCACGGGCCCCATCAATATGCTGGTGGCGCAAAGCAACCATGAACATCACCTGCGCGGCCTGGCCCGCTGGCTGGAGGATGAGCTACCCGACAACCCGTTCGGCGAAGGCCGCATAGTCATCACCATCGAAAACGAGACCAACGACGAACGCTATCAGGGCATCGTTAGTCTGACGGATGGCAACCTGAGTAAGGCCATAGAAAACTACTTTGTCCAGTCAGAACAACTACAAACCCGCCTGTGGTTGGCCGCCGATGGCCAGCAGGTGGTCGGCATGCTGCTACAGCACCTGCCCGGTCAGGAAGCGGATGAGGACGTCTGGACTCGAATCGAAACCCTGGGCGCCACCATCACCGAGGCCGAGTTACTAAGCCTGCCGACTCTGGAGATCCTACAACGGCTGTTTCATGAAGAGGATGTGCGCCTGTTTGACGCCGAACCGGTCAGCTTCCGCTGCAGCTGTTCGCGCGACAAGATCGTTAGCGTGATCCGCGCCCTCGGCACAGACGAGGCCCACGACATTCTGGCCGAACAGGGCTGCATCAATGTTGGCTGTGATTTCTGTAATCAGCAGTACCAGTTCGACAGTGTTGATGTAGAAGAGATGTTTGCCAGCAGTAATCCCATACCGGGCAGCAGTAGCACGCATTAATTAGGGGCTTTAGGCTCGAATCAAAACCAACTCAAACCGAAGTTGCTACAACGGCTACCCTTGGCGCAAGTATCCTTTACTCAATAAAGGATAAGGAATAGTTAATCTGAAAGAATAAAAAAACAGCCGCCTCACAAGAGGCGGCTGTTAAATGTAGAACTCAGATAAAAATCTGATTACTTAATCGCAGAAAGAAGATCTGGATTTACTACGAGGTTTCTTACGCCATGGGCATGATCTTCTTTGAAATCATTGCCTTTACACCATTCACCAACAGTATCGATATTAACTTTGGCAACTTTTGGACGCACAGACCAGGAAACCTGGAAAGGTGAACCTTTTTCGTTGTAACCAGGACCGGTGGTAGAACCTTCGTATTGAATCGGAGTACCGGTGTTGCCAGGAATAGCAGTTGCCTGGTACAGACCACCGACTTGTTTGTAGCTAGACAGGTCACCGAAATCAAGCGCCTTGTCATCATTTACAAGTACGTAAACTTGAGTTTCTACGCGCAATTGTGGGTTTTTGATGGCATCACTCAGACAAGAACCCAGAGTCGCACCTGGTTTAACTTGGGCGGTAGTGTGAACATAGTGAACTTCGATAGTGTCGCCAGGCTCCAGATCGCCATGATCGTTGGGGCAGGCATTGTGTTTAACTGGTTTCAGCTCAGCTTTGCTGAGATGACCAGAGTATTTATAACCGCTGCCATAACCTTTGCCATCGCCATTACCTGCATATTTAGTGAACTCTCCACCCTTGTGCTCAGCACTTTCATGGAAATGGATGTTACACAGATTCATTTCTGTATGAGCAGGTGCTCTGCTAAAAATACGGTCGTTATTTCCTTTTGCCGCATCAATATCACGCGGAGACTGTGGGCCAAAGCCTTGGCCTTTAGTGCTCTTGGCGAGTGCTTCGCGTTGCTCAGCAATAACCTTATCGGCAACCGCTGCATGGCCACCGCCGTGCATTTCACTTGAACCATGGCCGCCCTCAGAAGCAAATGCCGGCACCGCAAAAACCGCCGATACTGCCGCTGCAATCAGTACATTTTTCATTTATCTTTCCCCAAAGAGTTTAGAATTTTATTTTATTTTATTTTATTGTTTGTATTAACAGTTCGTTAACCTCTCAAACAACTGCGTAGAGTAATGGCTCTAATACAACAATTCAAGCTTACCCTCGATATTCAATGATCAACGCAGAAATGACTCGGAAATTGAATGTGATTAAGGGCATAAATACGAGGTAACTGCTTGTTTCCATTAGCAGCCCGGAACAGCCCTATGGCACGCGCTATTTACCTTAGCTGCTCGGGCAGACGATTTACCGATACAGAGGTAAAGATGATGTATCGATTCCAGACACAATCTCCAGCGCTGTTAGGGCAACACCATCTGGACCTGGGGCTCATAAATCGATTCGATCATTTCGCCACTCCTCTCCAGACAAAAAAACGCGGACCAAGGCCCGCGTTTCAAACCATACAACTTTATAGTTTTAATTAATTATCTGATATTAGACAACAGCTTTGGATTGGTCACCAGCTTACGTACGCCATGGGCATGGTCTTCGTCAAAGGCATTGTCTTTACACCATTCACCAACAGAGTTGATATCAAGCTTGGCACACTGTGGACGAACGCTCCAGCCAACCTGCAGCGGCGAACACTGCTGATCGTTGTACTTAGGACCTGTTGTTGAACCCAGAAATTCAACAGGCTTACCAGTTCCAGTAGGCAGAGCTTTAGCCTGGTGGTAACCGTTGACCATGTTGCCATCGTAATCCAGGTCGTTGAAGTCCAGCGCATTTGAATCGTTAACCAGGGTGAATACCTGAGTCTCTACACGCAGAGCAGGGTTCATGGTTGCATCGTCTAAACAAGATCCCAGCGTTGGACCTGGTTTAACATTGGCTGAAGAGTGCACCCAGTGCACTTCAATGGTGTCACCCGGTTGCAGATCGCCATGTTCACCTTTACAGATTGCCTCCTTGGTCGGCGCCAGTTCAGACTCGCTCAGCTCTTTGCTGATACCACACTGATAGCCGCTGTCGTAACCATGATTGCCATCACCAGCGTAGATAGAGAAGGCTGCCGCCTTGTGCTCGGCATTTTCGTGAAAATGGATGTTACACAGATTCATCTGTGTTGATGGCGGTGCCATAGAAAACATACGTTTGTTCTCACCGGCCAGACTGTCAATATCACGCGGTGTTTGCGGCCCAAAAGTTACACAAGCCTCAGCTGAGGCCGCATGCTCCATCTCATGACTTGAATCAGTCGCAGCCACAGTTTTGTGATCAGCCGCAGCGCCATGAGCAGATGCAGGCGCATGCCCATCATCTGCCTTATGCGCAACTGTTTTTCCATGCTCAGCCCCATGTTCGACCTTGGCCCCATGATGGTCACCATTATCATCTGAATCAGAACACGACACCGCCAACAGGCCAATGCCACCCAAGACCAAAATCGTATATAACGCCCCTTGTTTTGAATCCATAACTTTTTATCTCCTCCCCCTTTGTAAATCACCCGACCAAAATCCGGGCGAAAAATAATTCTACACTAATCAAAAATTTTCAAGTCAGCCCATAATTCATCAACCCGTTGTTTGACCGCCGCGTCCATCACAATCGGCTCGCCCCACTCGCGCGTAGTCTCGCCCGGCCACTTATTGGTGGCATCAAAACCCACCTTTGAACCCAGCCCCGACACCGGTGAAGCGAAGTCGAGATAGTCGATCGGCGTGTTCTCAATCATCACCGTATCGCGAGCCGGATCCATGCGCGTGGTCATGGCCCAGATCACATCCTTCCAGTCACGGACGTTGATGTCCTCATCCACCACAATCACAAACTTGGTATACATGAACTGACGCAGGAATGACCACACCCCCAGCATGATTCTCTTGGCATGACCGGCATACTGCTTCTTGATACTGACGCAGGCCATGCGATAGGAACAGCCCTCCGGCGGCAGATAGAAATCAACGATCTCAGGAAACTGCTTTTGCAGGATCGGCACAAACACCTCGTTCAGCGCCACACCCAGCACCGCCGGCTCATCAGGCGGGCGGCCAGTATAGGTGCTGTGATAGATGGGATCATCACGGTGGGTAATGCGCTCGATGGTAAAGACCGGAAATCTATCCACCTCGTTGTAATAACCGGTGTGGTCGCCGAACGGGCCTTCATCGGCCATCTCGCCTGGCTCCAGATAACCCTCCAGCACAAACTCGGCCGAGGCTGGCACCTGCAGATCGTTGCTGATGCACTTCACCAGCTCGGTCTTGCTGCCGCGCAACAGACCGGCAAAGGCGTATTCAGATAAAGAATCCGGCACCGGCGTCACCGCCCCCAGTATGGTCGCCGGATCGGCACCCAGGGCGACAGAAACAGGAAAACGCTCACCCGGATGTTCCTGCTGCCAGTCACGAAAATCCAGCGCCCCGCCACGATGGGCCAACCAGCGCATGATCACCTTGTTGCGACCAATGACCTGCTGACGATAAATACCCATGTTCTGCCGCTCTTTATGCGGGCCTTTGGTCACCACCAGCGCCCAGGTAATCAGCGGTGCGGCATCACCCGGCCAGCAGGTCTGAATCGGCAGTTTGGCCAGATCGACGTCATCAGCCTCGATAACATTGGCCTGACACGGCGCATTTTTCACCAGCTTCGGTGCCATATTCAGCACCTGTTTGTACATTGGCAGTTTGCTCAACGCATCTTTGAAACCCTTAGGCGGCTCCGGCTCCTTCAAGGCCGCCAGCAATTGGCCGATCTCGCGCAGAGCCGACACCGAATCAGCCCCCATGCCCATCGCCACCCGCTGCGGCGTGCCAAACAGATTGGCCAACACGGGAATGTCTGAACCGGTCGGGTTCTCAAACAACAGTGCCGGCCCTTCAGCACGCAAGGTGCGATCACAGACCTCAGTCATCTCCAGATTGGGATCGATCGGCTGGGCAATGCGCTTCAGCTCACCCTGGCCTTCCAGCTGAGCAATGAAATCGCGTAAGTCTTTGTATTTCATCTATTCGATTAACAGTTGAATTTGATTAACGAGAATAGCAAACAACAGCCAAAGCTGTCCCCCACCCTCTTAGTTATTTTCTCTTGCCAAGACGGCGATAGGCGCCTCTTGCTGCTGGCGCTTTTATTATTAAAAAGATGTCATCAACACTGTAAGTCAGCTTAAGCAGCCACGCCTGACCTAGCCTTGGCATCTGAACTAAGCCCAACACAGCCGGTCGAACTTAATTATGGGCTGTGATGTTTGGCCGCCTGATGCATAATATATTCAGCCGGGACACTGCGTTGAACTGCCTTAACAGGAATCCACGTGGTCGGGCAATATTGGTTCAACGAGATTCAGCATGCCGCGTACTTTTAGCAAACACCCGTCTATTTACAGCATTGTCGCCATACTCCTTTGGGCACAGACAGCTAGTGTCGCCGCCATCACCGACCCGAACAACCCTACAGACCCGGTAATCGACACTGAGTCACCAATAATTACCAACACGGCCACCGATCTTTCCATCCCGATCCCTGCCACCCCCACAACTCCAAACCTAACGCCAATCGTAACGCCAAGCCTCGACTCAAGCATTGATGGCATCGTAAAGGCAGGCATCAAGGTAACCGACAAAGTTGTAGCTACTGACACTGAAACCACATTCACCTTTAAACCTAGCGGCAAGATAGGCCCACTTGGCCCAGGCGAACACACCATCACCTGGACTGCGACCGACCAGGGGCTTAACTCAGTAACAGCCGAACAAACCATTACAGTTCAACCCAGTGTCAATTTATCCCTCAGCCAAACTGTGAGCGAAGGCGGTATTGCAACGGTTACAGCCATTCTGAGTGGACCTGCCCCAAGTACAAGCTATCCATTCACGCTTAACACCACTATTAGCGGAACAGCCGACGGCGCAGGAGACGACTACAGCGTAATTGACGGCGCATTTGATTTTAGCTCTGGTGCCACGTCAGACAGTATCAGTTTCACCATCATTGATGATGGGGCGATGGGAGAAGGCGATGAAACCATAGTTATTACGCTAGACAGCCCGGCAACACCTAATGCCTTCAACGGCCACGCCAACGAACACACCATCACCATTAAAGATAAAGGCGACGTCAATCATGTCCCTCTGGCCCGTCTGCATGCCAGCCAAAACAACCAGACCACTCGCATCATCACTACCGATGCCGGCAAGGTCACCATCTGCGCCATGCCTGATTGCGGTGAAGCCTACGATGCCGGCGGTGGTGTTATCCGCTACGACTGGAGCGCCAGTGACAATGCTCTGGTACCGACCACAGGCACAACTGGAAATTTTTTTGAATTTGAACCATCGGGATTAAACCCCGGCTTTTACACTATCCGCCTGACCGTCAGTGACAGTGCCGACAATGCCAGCGTTCATGATCTGCAGCTATACCTGCGAGAAACGGGGATTGTACTGACAGAGGCTGATAGCGATGATGACAAGATCAAAGACGACGTCGAAAGTTATTACGATAACGACAACGACGGCATCCCCAATTTTCTCGATGCCATCGAAAACAATCCATCCTTGATGCAGGCCTATGAACCCTATCTGTTTGACCCTAATTTAAAGATTGAAGACAGTCTCACCGTCGACAGTATTACGCTTAGCTGGCAACTATCATCCAGCGTCAGCAACCTGACTGTTTATCCACTGTTAATCGCCACCAGTCCCGGCCTGCACATCAACATTGGCCCATCCGCCTTTGCCGCCACCAAAACTTATGCCCGCCTTGAAACCAGCCTGGCTGAAGCCCTGCGCGGAGCCAATGTAGCCGAAGGCCTAATCAGTAGCGATGGCCAGGTAATAGACATCGAAATATCAAACCTGAATAGCGTCGGCGATAGCGCTCTGATTGTCCTGCCACAGGCAGCGCCCATCCCCGCATCAAAACCGGGAACAACACCGCAATTCATCACATTTAAAAACACAATGACCTGGGAAGCCTTTACTGTAGATGCCAACAATCGAATTAACACCGATACAAAAAGAGCTGATAATTATTGCCCCGACTTTAACAACATTGCCACAACATCGCCTTACCCGCCGACGACACCTGAACTGGCAAGCGGTGATGAATGTCTGCTGGTCACGATCCAGGACGGCGGCCCCAATGACTACGACGGCGTTGCCAACGGCACCATCAGACTTATGGGTTCGGTCTTTATAACCAGTGACAGCGTTGCCGACACCAACCAGACCGGTGGTGGCATCTTCACTGGCGACACTGACTCGGCACTGGAAGGACAAAACAAACTGAATATTGGTACTGGCAGTGGTGGAGGTAGCCTTGGTTTTATAGCTCTATTCGGTTTATTGCTGACAACACTTATCCGCAGATTCAGCCATGCAAATCAATAAACCCGCACACCACCAAAATGCTGTCTGACACGACGGTCAAGCCAGTAATAACCTGCCGCAAAACCAAGACCCAAACCGACGATTAAGGCAACAATACTCCAAGGAAAAGTTGGCTCATCCTGCGACAAGACATTTTCTTCCTTGACCCCCTCAACCTCTGCAGGCGCATTGATCAATAATGTCGCCGCCAGCCGTTGTTCCAGATCGGCATTCTTCGCCGTTAACTCATCAAGCTGAGAAGCTAGTGTGTCGGCCTGTTGATCGACCTCACTGGCCTGACGCTGTTTTGATTTCACCGTAGTCTCAAGTGTTGCTGCTTTTTTGCGCGCCTTTTCCATCTCGGCCTTCATCCAACCGGCATCCTTGCTCGCTTTCTTGGCTGTTTTTTCAAGCGCCTTGATTTGTTGTCTGGCCTTATCAAGCGCGGCATTCACCTTGCTCAATTCGTGATCAGAATTCTCCAACTGAATCGATACGGGCAAATTAGTGGTCAGAAAAGTCGTGCGCATCCAGCCCCTCTTACCCGAGCCACTTTTCACCTCAGCCACGTCGGCAGTGCTCTGCAAGATATCCACCAGATCACCGCTAGACAAGCGCTCCAACGGTTCGCCCTTTAACTTGGAGGATGCAAAAATACCTACGGTAATGGAATCGGTCACATAGGCCGTTTCGGCTTGACTATAGCTTGCCGACAGCAGTGCCGCCGGTAACAAGATCAAACTTATCTTTTTAGATAACAGCACAACTAGGCAGCCAGACCACTGTGACGCAACAAGGCATCAATGCTTGGTTCACGACCACGGAACTCAATAAACAACTCCATCGGTTCGCGCGAACCACCCTGTTCCAACACTGTGGCCAAAAATTTCAGTCCTGCTTCTCGATCAAAGATACCGCTCTCTTCAAAGGCGGCGAAGGCATCGGCCGACAATACCTCGGCCCACTTATAGCTGTAATAACCGGCGGCATAACCACCGGCAAAGATGTGACTAAAGCTATGCGGAAAACGATTAAATGGTGACGGCTGCATCACCGCTACTTTCTCGCGGACACTATCGAGAATTTCATAGACGCGACCACCCTTGGCCGGATCATATTCCAGGTGCATACGAAAATCGAAGATGGAAAACTCCAACTGTCGCGCCATCTGCATCGCCGACTGAAAATTCTTGGCGGCGATCATCTTGTCGAATAGTTCATCCGGCAACGGCTCACCGGTTTGATAGTGACCGGCGATATCGGCCAGCGCCTCTTTCTGCCAGCACCAGTTTTCCATGAACTGGCTGGGCAACTCCACCGCATCCCAGGGCACACCACCAATACCGGAAACACTGGGATAGTCCACCTGAGTCAACATGTGATGCAGACCGTGGCCAAACTCATGAAACATGGTTAACACTTCATCATGGGTAAACAGGGCCGGATCATCACCAATCGGCGCCGAGAAGTTACAGGTGAGATAGGCCACCGGTGTCTGCACCCCATCAACGGTCTGCATGCGGGTAATGCAATCATCCATCCAGGCGCCACCACGTTTTTGCGGCCGGGCATAAAGATCAAGATAAAAACTGCCGCGCACACCATCATCATCTTTAATATCAAAAAAGCGTACATCTTGATGCCAAACATCCACATCCTTGCGCTCGCTGACTTTGAAACCATACAGACGTTCGACCACGGCAAACATGCCGCTCAATATTTTGTCTTCAGGAAAATAAGGCTTTAGCTCTTCCTGACTGATGGCGTATTTATGCTGTTGCAGTTTTTCTGAATAATAACCAACATCCCAAGCCTCTAGTTCGGCCACACCATGTTCTTGTTTGGCGAAGGCACGCAGCTCGTCCAATTCGATTTTTGCCAGCGGCAGGGAACGCTCAGCCAGGTCATTCAAAAACTCCAACACCTGATCAGTGGATTGCGCCATCTTGGTGGCCAAAGATTTTTCAGCATAATTGGCAAAACCAAGCAGTTGCGCCGCCTCATGACGCAGCGCCAGGATCTGTTCCATCACCGGTGTGTTATCAAACTTTTTGTCATGCGGGCCTTCATCCGAGGCACGGGTAACAAAGGCGGTATAAACTTCGCGACGCAGCTCGCGGTCATCGGCATAGGTCATCACCGGCAGGTAAGAAGGATATTCCAGATTGAAAACCCAGCCGTCCAACTCTTCACGCTCGGCAATCTGTTTGGCCATGCCCAGTGCTGATTCAGGCAAACCACTCAGGCGTGCCTCATCTGTAATCTGCAGCTTCCAGGCATTGGTGGCATCGAGTACATTCTCACCAAACTTGCTGGTCAGGCCTGACTGCTCCTGCATGATCTCTTTGTAGCGATCCTGCTTATCTTTGGGTAGGTCGATACCGGACAAACGAAAATCACGCATGGCGTTATCGATGATCTTTTTCTGCGCCGTGTCCAACGCCTCGTAGTCGGCGCTGCCGGCAATCTGTTTAAAGGCCTGATACAGACCTTCATGCTGGCCCATCTCGGTGCCGTAATCACTTAGCTTGGGCAGGCAGGCATTGTAGGCCTCACGCAGTTCATCCGAGTTGACCACCGAATTCATGTGCGACACCGGCGACCAAACCCGACCCAGCCGCTCTTCCATCTCCTCCAGCGGCTGCACCAGGTTGTCCCAGCTGTATTCTGTGGTGGCGGCCAACAGATCTTCTACCGCCTGACGACTTTCGGCCAACAAGGCATCAAGGGCAGGTTCAACATGTTCAGGTTTGATTTGGGAGAACGGCGGCAGGCCGTCCATGTCCAGCAACGGATTGCTCATAAACTATTCCTATTGGTGTAAGTGCAGATGGAGAAACTTTACCATACAGACGGTAGGCGGGTACCACCGAGTGAGTGAGGTTTTAGATTGTTTTATTTACCAAAATGATAAGCCGCTTCGATATAGAAACTACGGCCTTCCAGCGGAAAATCGTTAGGGATCGCTGCCGCTGAGGGTTCACGGGCATCTTCATCAAAGGCATTGTGCACGCTGGCGGCCAGATCCATTGGCCACTGACGGCTATTGCAGCGCAGGGTCAGATCCACCAGGGTGTAGTCACTGATATCCGCGCGTGTATCACCTGCGGCACGGGCTCGATCTGCCACCCAATTGACTTGTGGATTAACTGAACAGCGATCCGTTGCTTGATAACGCAAACCAACAGAGGCTTGGTGGGCAGGCGCATCCGCAATGGTTGCACCGGTATTGCTGTCTTCAGAGTGTTGCCAGGCATAATTGGCAAACACATCCAGTTTATCCATAGCCTGCCAAACAATATCTGTTTCAATTCCATGGCCATCCTGATCATTGACGTTTTGAGCCTTGCCACCAACTTGGTCAATCAAATCATCTAAATCATATCTGAAGATATTAACGACGGTTTGCAGATCAAAGGTGGGATGGTAATCAAAAACCAACTCCATCACATCGATGGTTTCAGGTTTCAAGTCTGGGTTACCTAGCGTAGAAGGGTTATTAACGAAATAGAGTTCAGTATAACTGGGGGCCCTGAAGGCACGGCCATAGAGCAGCTTGGTAGTCAGGTTGTAATCCGTTGCCCAGACCAAGGCCAATCTGGGGTTGGTGGTGCCACCAAAGTCTGAATAGTGATCATAACGAATCCCCGCCGTCAGCTCCCAGTCTGGGGCAAAGGCCCATTCATCCTGGAGTGAGAGATATTTCACTCGACGCGATGAATCAGGCATAAAGTTGAAAGGCGTGCCGGTGGTGCTGGTCAATGTGCCGTCCACTACCGTTGCCGTTACCAAATTAAAGCCGCTGAGATCGAGCACACCCGGTCCGGCATTTTTTGTCGCCCTGGCCACAACCTCGTCATAACTTGCCCCTAAAGCAAAAC
>Ga0316190_10001295_pt1 | contig 17996 bp, 12 predicted proteins | sample Eddworburrow2_MG_FD_204929 | JGI IMG/M metagenome (GOLD analysis project Ga0316190, IMG submission 204929) | Coastal sediment microbial communities from Maine, United States - Eddy worm burrow 2 | ecosystem: Environmental > Aquatic > Marine > Coastal > Sediment | place: USA: Maine | collected... | reverse complement strand
TCTTATTAGATTAATCTTTATGTATTTATAGTAGCTGTTTTATAAATAGACTCGATGACAACTACTGATATTATCAACAGTTGCCACCGAGTCTTCACTATTTTAATACCGCAACCAAAGGAAGAACAGCAATAACGCAATGATAAGGAGTAGTATGACAACAAACCAATTATCAAATGGTGGTTTTGCCGTGTGCTCTCCAAGGTTGAAGCTTCGGCTGCTGTCTTCTATGGCAACTGATACATTGACTGTATCCTCGTCCACATTTGTCGGCAGTGTTAGGGTTTGAGTATAGCTGCCATCCAAATTGTCCACTGTTGCTCCTGAAAATTGCCCCTGTGATGCAGTTAGAGAAATAGCCGCACTACGGTTTGGTCCAAAGTAGTTGCCCAATGCATCCTGTGGGGTGACGGTGACTGCAAAACGTTTAACTCTATCTGCTGTATCTCCAAGCGCTACCACGGCAATGCTCAGGTGGTCAGCTGAAGGAGCTACGCTCACGTGCTTTTGAATAAAGCGTTCGCGTTCGAAGGGTGTGCCACTGGCACTGTTGCCTCGTATATGAAACAAAAAGCTGTAGGTGCCTTCTTTAACAGTATCGTTGTACTGGGTTGTGTACAGACCATCGTTTGCAGCTGCATCACCGTGGGTTCCATCATCGTACATTGGTAAGGTTACAGCGGCCTCTCGACCGGGTACGGTGATCTGCCAAATTTCGGTCAGGTACATGGCCTTGCGCTGTAGTAGTGGTAGCTGCTCGCCGCTGAGGTTGGCGGGTATCTTGTCAAGTGCGCCCTGATCCACTTTATTTTCAGCAAACCAGTTTCCAAGTCCATCGCTGGGTCGGGTTAGTCTCACTTCAACTTGATCTAGTGTGGTCAGTGGGCTGCTAGCTTCAGTAGCGCGTGCCGTAAGAGTGATGGTTTCCCCAGTGCGGGGGCTTTTCTTATCCAGCCAAGCACGCATTTTTATGGCGGAGTCAGTGATTACTGTGTACTGGTAATGTTCAGTTGCTCCAGTATCCACACCACTGCCTACAACCTCCAGCTGCCAAGGGGTGGCAGTGACCTTTCCTGGTTGCTTAAGGAGTGATTCATCAACTGTGATAATTCGATATGTTTGCCCTGCATGTATCCGTACACCTGCGGTTTCATGCTCTACATTGCTGCCGTCCGAAGCTTTAAGGTGGATGCTCAATCTATCTTTTTGGGGGGTAGTCCAACTTAGGTGAAAGCTGAGCTTATGATCCTGCTCGTTGATAGATAATGCATGGCTTTTAGTCTCACCAGTAGATACGCTACCAAAAGGATCGGTTACTGTATCTAATCCCAGTCCGGCTGCCAGAACTTTGGTGTAGGTTGCAGACAAGGCGGTAGCAGGATCCCAGGCAGCAGGATCGAATCCCGGTGCAGCTGTTACATCATAAAAACCCTCTACGCCCAACTCTGCACCTACCGTGTCTGCTGCGAGTTCATCAAGAAAATGACCGCTGAGATCACCAGGACGGGAGAAACCTATGGTAAAAACTCGGATGCCTGCCAAGCTGCTGATCAGGTCTGCATAGGCAGCGTCACCTACCTCTATGGTGGATGGGCAGTTATGATAGCCGTCACTGAGCAGTACGATGACTTTCGGGTCGTAGGAGCTCAGCATACTTACAGTCTCTTGTAGACCGGCCAGCATGGGAGTGGAACCTCCTGTTTCTTGAGATGGAATCGTTGTACCTGTTGCTGTGCCATGACTTGCTGCATTGACTGGAGTTATCGATGTCACAGTTGCTGCATTGCAACCATCGTAGGGATGGCGTGGAAAGCGTGCAATGCCGAACTCCACTTCTCCTTCGCCATGATCAAGCAGTTGATCCATGAATTCGATGGCAGCACGCTTGGCCAGAGTGATCCGTTTCTCATCATCTGGCACGGGTCGGCTGCCGTCGTGCCCCCATGACATACTGCCTGAACCATCAATTAACAGGGCAACCCCTGGAGCTGTTGGCGAATGCAGCACCAACTGATCAATGGCGCTTTCCATGTAATCACTGCGTACCCAGATTTCGGCGATGCCATCATCAGGGTCAGAAAATTCACAGTCGGTGACAACGAAGGGTGCTGCATCACAGTTGGAGACGCCATCGATTAAATTTGCCGGGTCAGGTGTTGCCGTAGGATCACCAATAATGCCACTGGGTACTTTGTATGCTTTAGCTTGTTGGTAGGGTACAACGACATCGGGCCGTGGCATTCCGGTATTGGATAACTCGAAGTTAACTTGTGGAACTGTTTTGAATGTCCAGGTTGTTGGGTCTGTCTGGTCAAATCCGGCTGTAGTCATATCCACAAAATGCAAGACAAAACGCCCCCGGTCATTGGGTGCTACAGGGCAGCCTGTATCGCTGGGTGAATGGAAATAGGTTTTTTCACCTGATATGACCTGGCCGCATGCAGAGCCTGTGGCTGTATAGAAGGTGACCATGGTCTCGTAAGGATCATAGATGGTGCCATTATCAACTCCATCTACATTTGCCCATACGGCCATGGCTTCTCCCGGGCAGGTGGTGCCGGCACTGCACATGAAAAAGGGCTGAATATCATCGGTTACATCGCCACTATCGGCGATTGCAACTGACCCTACCGTTAGCATCATTAAGGATGCTGCAATGGTTAGATACAGCTTAAAAAAATTGTTGAATTGATATGAAAACATATTGCTCTCCCTGCAATGCATATTTTATTAAGAAGTTGGCGTGCGCCAGATGGTGATGTGCGTTATAAAATTAATCTCATTTGTGAACCAGTCCCTTGTTGTTTGGTAGGTGTTTAGAGCTTGCTCGTATTTATATAGGATAAAAGCGACAAAGTCAGCAGGCTGCTGCTTGAGCTTCAGTTAAGACATTTGGCACTCATTTATCCCTAGTTATATGCTGGTTATCGATAAAGATGAATGGTACTCCTCCACCTAAAAGTATAGATCAAAGCAATTTGGCTAGTCTCCTTTTTTGTTGCGTTATTTGATGGCAGATACCGCTATAGCGCTATCATCTTTATGCCAGCAATGAGGAGAATTAATCCAAGCAGATATTTAGTGGCCGGGTTTCCAAAATGCTTACTGCCATAGCTGGCACCAATAAATCCACCAATAGCTGCTGCCACAGCCCAGAAAGGCAATCCATCAGGCAGGTGTGGTGTGCTTGATCTAAGAAACCCCATAAGTCCTGCCGCAGAATTCACCAGAATAAAAGCTGAGGTAATACCCGATATCTTTTTTATCTCAACCCACTGAAAGGCGATGAGTAGCGGGCTTAAAAATATTCCGCCTCCAATTCCAGTCAAGCCTGAAAGAAAGCCAAGCCCAGCGCCCGATATGGCAATAGAAGGGATATGTGGTGGCTTCGGTGTGTAATTGGGTTTGTTGGCATCTTTAACAATGCGCCAGGCTGCATAGATTAAAACAGCGCCAACGATTGGATTGTAGTAGATAGCAGGGGGATTCAGTTGACCGCCCAGATAGGCAAATGGCGTGGAGATAAGAGCAAATGGCCAGAACAGTGACCATGAAAAGCGATCGGCACGGAGATACTTTATGGTTGCAATAGCAGCAACCAGCACATTGAGGGAGAGTGCAGTTGGTTTCATCTCCAGTGGTGCCATACTAAAAAGCGCCATTGCTGCCAGATACCCGGAAGCCCCTGCATGTCCAATGGATGAATACAGTGTGGAGGCTGCAAAAATCATTACAGCTAACATCAAAATACTTTCTATATCCATTTGCTAATTTGCTAATTTGGATTGCAAGTTGAGAAGCATTAATTGTATTGGCTAGAACAGAAGCTTGATGAATTCTGTCTGATTAATGGCAAAAGGTGTAGCCCTAAAAACTAAGGGAGGTATCAAAAGCAGCTCATATGCGATATCTGAATTGGTTTAAGGTTTGTTATAGACGACCGCTATAGAAGTACAAAGTACTGGGAAGTGGCCAAGAAGATAGGTTGGCTGCTGGTTTTGTAGGTTTATATAGTAGATTTAATGATTAGGAACTTCCATGAAAACAAATGCTTATGTGCGTGCTGTAGTCTTTATTACGTTCTTTGCAGGGATGGTGGCTGATGTTCTTGCGGTTACAGCCAGTGAATATGCTGTAGTCATCAATCTTGCTGGAGGGCAGCGCATGCTGAGCCAAAAGATGTCTAAGGAGATGCTGTTGGTGGCAAAAGGTATTGATGTTGATGCCAATAGAAAATCACTTAAAGATACTGCGGGTCTCTTTGATAGCAGGCTTAAGGGATTGCTCAATGGTGATGTGAATATGGGGCTGCCGCCTACGGATAGCGCCATTATTGTAAAGCAACTAGGCAAGGTGCAAACCCTCTGGTCTGACTTTCATTCAATTGTGCAGAGTGTTGTCGTCGGTGGCCAAGTGCCGGTAGGCAAGGTGGCAACTCTTAATTTGCCTCTGTTGAAGAATATGAACACAGCTGTTCGCTTGTATGAAAAGGAGGCCAAAAAGGCCACTGGAAAAAGTGCTGGGGTAGTGATTAATCTGGCAGGCAAGCAGCGTATGTTGAGTCAGAAGATGTCCAAAGAGATGCTATTGGTAGCACTGAACTATGAAGCCAAAGATAACAAGGCTAATCTTCGGGGCACGGCTTCTCTGTTTGATCGTACTCTCAAGGGGCTGCGTGATGGCGATAAGGACCTGGGCCTGCCTCCTACCAAGAGTGCAGCTATCGTTAAACAGCTGGATAAGGTGGCGAAGATATGGAGCCAATTTAAACCAGTGGCGGAAACAGCGGGTGATGTAAATGTTGCAGAAGTGGCGGCCGATGATCTAAAGAAAATGGTGAAATTGAATTTGCCGCTCTTGAAGGAGATGAATGCCGCTGTGAAGATGTATGAGCAGGCAGAACAATAAAATACTATTACTCAAGACAAGATTTTGTTCTCGTAACGCCAGGCTATTAGCATGATGTTCGTGGGCTAATAATTTTGGGAGTGTAAACATGCAGGCAAACGGTTCGATATTGTTATCTATCAGTAGGCTGTTTTCTAATATTCGTCTGAAATATCTGGTGATAAGTAGCTTGGTGATCTCTATTGGTATTGCAGCCTTCATAGGTGGGTTTAGCCGTATGCATCTTCAGGATGTGGCGATGGAACTTGAGTCCATTGCAGAACAGTCTGTTGGTATTAGCACCACCCTTGATAAATTGAAGAATGGCGCCCAATCAACGGCAGTGGAGGCTGCCCGCATCAGTGATGAGATGAATAATAAGCATGTGAAAATGATGCGCTCGAATGTATCGGAAATGGAGGTGCTGCAAAAAACATTTCAGCAGATTGCCGCCAATCTGAAAACCGTGATTGATAGCGGAGAAGAGGATGGCATGCTTTTGATGCTGGAGATTGAGGATATCTATGAGAAGGTCTCCAGAGAATCTATCCCGCGGGCAAAAACTATTGTGGCTGAGATAACCCACTCCACTAAGGAGGGTGAGGTTTTGGCTCAGGTGACAGCAGATATGGAGAAAAAAATGCTTCCCTTCGTTGTTAGTGCGAAAGAAGCTTTCCAGGTTTCTGAAGGGATCAAAAATAACTCTCTCGCCTCAGCACAAGATGCGGAAAAAGATGTTGGTGCACTCTCTTTGGTGCTTATTGTTGGTGTGGTCATTATGCTGATGGCAGCCCTGATTACTTATATAGTTATTGTCAGCCCTTTAAGGGAATTGAGAATGCGAATCAAAGATATTGCAGAAGGGGAAGGGGATCTCACTGTGCATCTTGATGACTCAGCAAAGAATGAGTTTGGTGAGCTGGCGGGTTCATTCAATATCTTTGTAGGAAAGTTGCGGATTTTAATCAATACGGTGCAAGGTTCTGCGGTGCAGTTGTCCCAATCAGCGGAGGACATGCTGCGAATTACTGAAGAAGCCAATACAGGCATTATGGAACAGCAGTTTCAGACGGAACAAGTAGCTACATCAATTAATGAGATGGCCAGTACGGTAGAGGAGATATCCCGTAATGCATCAGAGGCTGAGGTAGCAGCTAAGCATGCAGACGATAACTCCAAGAATGGCAATGCAGAAGTGGATCAGACCATGGCTACTATTACTGCATTGACCAATGAAATTGAGCGAACAGCAGGTTTTATCAGTGAATTTGAAAAGGACAGCACCAGTATTGGTGGTGTTCTGGATGTGATTAAAGGGATTGCAGAACAAACCAATCTGTTGGCACTTAATGCTGCTATTGAAGCAGCGCGGGCTGGTGAGCAAGGTCGTGGGTTTGCAGTAGTGGCGGATGAGGTGCGTAGTTTAGCTACCCGTACCCAGGAATCTACAGCTGAGATTCAGGTCATCATTGAACGACTGCAATCAGCTTCAAAGAATGCAGTGGTTGCGATGGATGAGGGGCGCAATCGTACCCAGGCTACGGTAGAGCAAGCGGGCAAAGCCAGAGATTGCCTGGGTTCAATAACGTCTGCCGTGGCGACTATCAGTAAACTGAATTCCCATATTGCTTGCGCCACAGTAGAGCAGGCAGCAGCCACTTCAGAGATCAATCGCAATGTAGTGACGATTAGTGAGACGGCCAAGACAACAGCTGAGGCTGCAACCCATATGTCCACCAAAGGGGAGTCTGTGGCGCAGTTAGCCAGAGAACTGCAGGCCCAGGCATTGCAGTTTAAGGCGACGGAGTAATTCATTTCAAACTATAAGGGTACAGGGATATGGCGGTATTCCCTGTGGCACTCCTGCATGGTCTAAATAGTAATGCCGAATAGTCTAAGAAGTGTGCCATTGCACAGACTATTGGATGCTTTTTCCGTGTATAATCCCCGGCTTTTCACCTCCGCTCAATTCATCCATGTCCGAATTACTTTCACAACTCAAGCGGCGACGTACCTTCGCCATTATCTCGCACCCAGATGCAGGTAAAACCACGCTGACTGAAAAATTGCTGCTCTACGGCGGTGCTATTCAGATGGCGGGCACTGTAAAGGGCCGTAAGGCGGCACGGCATGCCACCTCTGACTGGATGGAGATGGAGAAAGAGCGTGGCATCTCGGTCACCTCATCGGTTATGCAGTTTCCCTATGGTGATGACATTATCAACCTGCTGGATACGCCAGGCCATGAGGATTTCTCTGAGGATACCTACCGCACGCTGACAGCCGTTGATTCAGCGCTGATGGTGATTGATGTGGCCAAGGGCGTTGAGGCGCGAACCATCAAGCTGATGGAGGTCTGTCGTCTGCGTACCACCCCCATTCTGACCTTTATCAACAAGCTTGATCGAGAGGGTAAAGAGCCTATCGAATTGCTGGATGAGGTGGAGGATATCCTCAATATCAAGTGTGCTCCCGTAACCTGGCCAATCGGCATGGGCAAGCGGTTTAAGGGGGTGTTTGATCTGCGCACGGAGACCACTCATCTCTACTCGGCTACCCACGGTGGCAAAATCCAAGAGGGCGAGGTAATAGAAGGGCTGGATAATCCACGTCTGGATGAGCTGGTAGGTGATCAGGCTGATGAACTACGGGATGAGATCGAACTGGTGCGTGGTGCCAGTCATGAATTGGATCTGGAGGCCTATGCTCGCGGTGAGCTGACGCCCGTCTTTTTTGGCTCCGCCATTAATAACTTCGGGGTCAAAGAGCTGCTGGATGCTTTTGCGATGTATGCGCCATGTCCTCTGGGTCGCTCGACTCAGGAGCGCAAAGTTGAACCTTCAGAAGAGAAGTTCACCGGATTTGTCTTCAAGATTCAGGCGAATATGGATCCCGCACATCGGGATCGCGTTGCTTTTCTGCGAGTCTGCTCAGGCTCATATAAAAAAGGCATGAAGATGCGTCACGTGCGTATTGGCAAAGCGGTGCAGATCAGCAATGCCATCACCTTTCAGGCCGATGAGCGACGCCATGTGGAAGAGGCCTGGCCGGGCGATATTATCGGCCTGCACAATCACGGCACGATCCAGATTGGCGATACCTTTACCGACGGGGAAAGTCTCAAATATGAGGGTATCCCCTATTTTGCGCCTGAACTGTTCCGTCGTGTGGTATTGAAAGATCCACTGCGTATGAAGGCGTTGCAGAAGGGTGTACTGCAGTTGTGTGAAGAGGGTGCTACTCAGGTATTTCGTCCGATGAAAAATAATGACCTGATTCTGGGGGCAGTGGGCGTGCTTCAGTTTGAGGTGGCGGCTCAGCGCCTGAAAGATGAATATAACGTTGAAGCCATAGTGGAGCCGGTGCAGGTTGCTACGACCCGCTGGGTGCAGTGTGATGATAGCAAGATGTTGGAGCAATTCCGCACCAAGGCGCATGCCAATCTGGCCCTGGATGGGGATGATCAGCTGGTCTATCTGGCGACCAGTCGCGTCAATCTTGATCTGACGATTGAGCGTTGGCCAGACATTAAATTCCTAGCCACGCGGGAATTGTAGGCTGAGAAGGCGGTTTTGTGATGGAGTTCACAATATTGATGGTCAAAGCGCCGGTGAAAAGCACAAAGTTGACCCATACTTGAATGTATAGTTATTTTTAAGGGTTATTCCGATGGAACCAACAAGTTCAGTGGGTAGTGCGCTCAATGCCGGTGTTCAGGGTATACAGAGCGGCCTTGAGAGCATGAGTCAGCATGCTGATCAGGTAGCAAAAGCCAGCAGCTCAGGTAAGGTTGAAGATGTGGCAAAACCGCTGGTGGAAATGGTTGCTGATCGTACTCAGATTGAGGCCAGTGTAAAGGTTGTTCAGGCAGCAGATGCCATGACTAAAACGATTGGCAGTTTGCTTGATGTAACTGCGTAAAAATTAACGACTTGGCAGGGGTCGGTTTCAGCTCACTTTGGTGAGCAGGAATCGGCCCTTTTCATTTCTGTTCCCTCCTTTCAATCCAATAATAAGCCCTTTTATTCCAATAATAAGCATAACAATTTTAGTTTTCTTAAGAAGTGTCCTACTATGTCGAAAACATAATAGAGCAATGGGTTTATTTGCCTGTTTATATCTGGATTTTAATAAAGTTATCTGACTATGAAACTGAAATCACTCTTTTTGGGTTCGCTTGTTCTTGCAGGGGCTCTCTTTGGTGGTGCCAAAGGGTACATCTATCATCGTGTTTCAAGTGAGTTGGATAAAGCTATCTCAATGGCCGAGCCATTTGCAGATATCCGCTATCAGGGTATTAGCTCCAGCTTTGAAGGCCGAATTGCAGTTGAAAATATCAGGATCTACCCCGTCACCAGTAACGATGAGATAACTATTGAATCGGCTCAGATAAGTGGAGATGGCCTGCAGTTTCTCTATCAACTGCTCATGGGTGGTTTTCAGAACAAACCACCTGAAAAATTTGGGTTATCTGTTAAAGGTTTTAGTATTCCATTGGGTGGCGATCTTGCTGTTAATTATTCCAGTATGCTGGATAGCGTTAAGCAGGCATCAGGGGTTAAGGATTCAGATGGCTGTGGATTGATGACGGGGTTGTCCCCTGACTTGCTGGGCTCTTTGGGTTTCTATGCCATCATTATGGATACAACATTGGATGTTGATTTTGATCAGGTTGAAGGTCGGGCTGAAATGCAGATTGGTTTTGATGTGCGTGATGTTGAATATTCACAAATATCGGTGCTGATGACGAATGTCTCTGAACCCGGCGCCATTATGATTGGCATGCAGAAGCCACAACTTTCTGAGATATCTGTGATTTACCAGATTGATCCTGAGTTTGTCGCAAAATCCCAAAAACACTGTGCAGATTCACGCGGGCTGACGGTTGATGCCTTTGTGGAATCGACGTTAAATTTGGATAAGCAGGAACTGGCACAGCAGTTGGGTTTCGTACCAGGCCCTGGTCTGCTGGCTGCTATAAAGAGCTTTATCAAGAACCCGAAGGAGGTGAGTTTTAGCATTCATCCACCTGAAGGCGTTGATCCTGCCAGTTTCTCTCTTTATAAGCCGGAAGACATTCCAGACATGCTGAATTTGCAGTTAGCCGTTAATGGCGAACCTGTTACTGATCTTAGCTTTAGCATGTTGGAACAAGCTGCAAGTGAAGCCAGTACAGGTGTAGCATCACAGTTGCCGGGTGCGGCGGCTGTCTTCTCTCCTCGTGCCAGACAGGCCAAAAAAGCTGAAGTCACTCAGCGTTATGTACAAACACCGGTGGCACGGCTGCATAAGTATATTGATGAAGATGTGCACGTCTTCATTGACCAGGAGGGTGTGGTACGAAAAGGGAAGTTGATGTCGATAGAAAAAGCGGGCCTTGTTATCAAGCAGCGACTATCAGGTGGTGATATGACGGTGCATGTGCCGCTAAATCAGATTACAAAGGTTGAGGTCTATCGACTGCCCGATTAACGGCTGTTCATCATAATCGTAGAAAGAGCCTAACATCACCGATTCGCTTTAGGCTAAAATGGTAGCCTGTTTATTAAGACTCAGGCTGCATCTTCCCATGTCAATATCTCCTATAGAGCGCCACTGCACCCAAGGGGTGCCCGTTGGTTCTGTTGTTATTGGTGGCGATAAACCCGTCGTTATTCAATCGATGACCAACACGGATACTGCTGATATCGTTGCTACCGTGAAACAGGTTGCAGAGCTGGCAGAGGCAGGCTCAGAGCTGGTGCGGCTTACGGTTAATACCGAAGAGGCTGCTGAAGCAATCCCACAGATCCGCGAGGCGTTGGATCAACGCAACTGCAATGTGCCACTGATTGGCGATTTTCACTTCAATGGCCACAAGCTGCTGACCCAATATCCTGAGTGTGCTCAGGCACTGGCCAAATATCGCATTAATCCTGGTAATGTGGGGCGCGGTGCCCATCGTGATAGCCAGTTTGCCAGCATGATTAAGATAGCCGTCCGTTATGACAAGCCGGTTCGTATTGGCGTCAACTGGGGCAGTATGGATCAGGAGTTGGTCGTACGCATGATGGATGAGAATGCCAAGCTACCTCAACCAAAAGAGACCGATGAGGTCATCCGCGAGATTATGGTGGTCTCGGCGCTGGAGAATGCTAAACAGGCTAAGGCATTGGGTTTGAGGCAGGATCAGATCGTCCTCTCCTGCAAAATGAGCGGTGTGCAAGACCTAATTGCCGTCTATCAAGAGCTGGCTCAGCGCTGCAACTATGCCCTGCATCTGGGGCTGACTGAGGCGGGTATGGGTGCCCGTGGGATTGTAGCCTCAACTTCTGCATTGGCGGTGCTATTGCAGCAGGGTATTGGTGATACCATTCGCATCTCACTTACCCCAGAGCCGGGTGCATCACGCACTGAAGAGGTGGTGGTTGCTCAAGAGATTCTACAGGCTCTGGAGCTGCGTAACTTTACCCCCGCTGTTATTGCCTGCCCCGGTTGTGGGCGCACCAGCAGTACGGTCTTCCAACAACTGGCAAAAGATATTCAAGCCTACCTACGCCAACAGATGCCGGTTTGGCGTAAGTTATTCCCCGGTGTGGAAAACATGACCGTAGCGGTTATGGGCTGTGTGGTGAATGGCCCCGGTGAGAGTAAACACGCCAATATTGGTATCAGCCTGCCGGGTAGCGGCGAGACACCTGTGGCTCCGGTTTATGAGGATGGAGAAAAGACGGTCACACTCAAGGGTGATGATATTGCCGAAAAGTTTCAACAGGTGGTGGAGCGCTATGTTCAATCGCACTACTCATCGGATGCTAACCATTAGCAGCACACTCTAATTAATATTCCAATCGATTTAAGATTAATTTAAATCTCAGCTTGCTTAGATGCCCATGATAATCTGAGCTAAAGTTAAATGTAGATGCTGAATCTCTACATTTAAATTTAGCTGGGGTGGTGTGGTGTATGGGCAAGCGGTTATGGAGTCCTTCTAAAGCTGGCTTAAAAAAATCAAATATGTACCGTTTTATGCAATTGATTAATAAACGGTACAGTAAAAACCTGCACGACTATAAATCACTCTACGCCTGGTCAATCGAGAATATTCTAGAATTTTGGGTATTGATGTTTGAATTTGCAGAGATTCAAGCAGCGGGTGAGATTCACCCCGTCATTGATAATCTAAATAAGATGCCAGGCGCGGAGTGGTTCCCCAATATAAAATTGAACTTTGCAGAAAATCTTCTTAAATACCGTGATGATCAAATAGCCATAATCTTTAAACAAGAAGGTTGTGACTGCATAAAATTAACTTATAAGCAGCTGTATGCTGAAGTTGCCAGGTTGGTGGAGTCACTTAAATCATCAGGTGTGCAAGCGGGTGATCGGATTGTCGGCTTTATGCCTAACATGGCTGAAACAATTATAGCCATGCTAGCAGCTACCAGCATTGGTGCAATTTGGTCATCCTGTTCACCTGATCTTGGCATGAAAGGCGTGTTGGATCGTTTTGGCCAAATAAAACCAAAGGTGCTGTTTGCTGCTGATGGTTATCGCTACAAAGGGAAGAAGATCGATTCTATCCATCTGCTGTCTGAAATAATCGATGAGATTCCCTCTATTCAAAAACTTGTTGTCATACCCTATAACAGCAAAAACCCCGTTATTGATTCCATTGCCTGCGCAGTTGACTATGAAGCATATCTCTCTTCGGCATCAAATCTAACGATTGAATTTGAATCGTTGCCGTTCAGCCATCCGCTTTATATTATGTATTCATCGGGCACTACCGGGCTTCCAAAGTGTCTTGTCCAAAGTGCAGGTGGTGTGCTTATCAACCAGTTAAAAGAACTGATGTTGCATACAGATGTAAGACGTGAAGACACGATCTTTTATTTTACAACCTGTGGCTGGATGATGTGGAACTGGTTAACCTGCTCTCTAGCCACAGGGGCTACACTGGTTCTTTTTGATGGCAACCCTTTTTACCCTGATCCGAGTGCCTTATGGGAGCTGGCACAAAATGAAAAAATCACAATCTTTGGAACCAGCGCCGGTTACTTGTCTGCATTACAAAAAACAGGTGTTAAACCAGGCAAGCAGTATGAGCTTGCATCTCTCAGAACTATCCTTTCAACCGGTTCACCTCTTACAGAGGAGCTTTTTGATTATGTCTACAGGGAAATAAAGCAGGATGTGCAGCTATGCTCGATATCAGGCGGTACTGATTTAAATGGATGTTTTGCACTTGGCAACCCATTGGAACCAGTCTACAGAGGTGAGTTGCAGTGTAGAGGGTTAGCTATGAAGGTTGAGGCTTTTGATGACGCAGGGGTGTCAGTCATCGGTCAGCAGGGTGAGCTTGTATGCACTGCGCCTTTCCCTTCAATGCCGATCTATTTTTGGGATGACCCAGATGGTAAAAAATACCATCACGCCTATTTTGATGTATACCCAAACATTTGGAGGCATGGAGATTATATAGAAATAAATCAGCATGGGGGTGTCGTTATTCATGGTCGTTCTGATGCTACACTAAATCCAGGTGGGGTAAGGATTGGTACAGCCGATATCTATCGCTACGTAGAAAATAGAGATGAAATAGTAGATAGCATTGTTGTAGGGCAAAAGTGGGCTGATGATGTGAGAATTATTCTTTTTATACAGCTTGCAGAAAAAGTGTTGTTAACTGATGAGTTAAAAGATTCCATTAATCAAATGCTTAAAGAAAATCTATCACCAAGGCATGTCCCAGCAAAAATCATTAGTGTCCCCGGTATACCTTATACGCTCAATATGAAAAAAGTAGAACTGGCTGTCAGAAAAGTAATTCATAATGAACCAGTTCTAAATAAAGACTCTTTAAAAAACCCTGAAGTATTAAATTATTTTAAAAATTTAAGTGAGCTTGCTGAAGCTTAGTTTAAAAAGGTTATTCTTATGCAAAAACATGGAAACCCATTTGGTACACATCGTGTGTTAGAACCATTAGGTGCGCTACCTCAAGCAGCACTAAAAGTTGACAATGATTTAAGTGAGATTTATGAAAATGAAATTTTATGTGATGTAATCACGCTTAATATTGATTCAGCCTCATTTACAGATATCAAAGACCGCGCAGCTGGCGATGAAGAAAAAATAAAAACAATCATGTTGGATATAGTGGGTAAATATGGCAAACATAAAAATCCATGGACGGGCTCAGGAGGAATGTTCATCGGTGTGGTTTCAAAGATTGGAAAGGCGCTTAAAGGAAAAGTAAATTTGCAAGAGGGAGATCGGATCGCCAGTCTTGTCAGTCTGTCATTAACGCCTTTGTGCATTGATAAGATAGAACAAATCCATATGCAAAAGGATCAAGTGGATATTAAAGGCCAAGCTGTTTTATTTGAAAGCGGTATCTGGGCAAAGCTTCCTGCGGACATTCCACCAAAACTTGCACTTGCGGTGCTTGATGTGGCTGGCGCCCCTGCGCAGGTGGATAGGCTTGTAAAGCCAGGTGATACGGTGACTGTTATTGGCGCAAGGGGCAAATCGGGGCTTCTGTGTTGTTATCAAGCCAAGAAAAGAGCGGGGAAAAATGGCAGGGTTATAGCGGTCATTCATAAAGAGCTAGGCAGGGAAGATGTGGATAATGCTGATTTTATTGATGATGTAGTAATTGGGCAGGCAGATCAACCGGTAGAACTGTGGAAAAAAATCAATAAACTAACAGATGGGGTGATGTGTGATGTGGTGATAAGTTGCGTTTCACGCAATGATTGCGAAATGGGCGCAATACTAATTACTAAACAACATGGCCGAGTCTATTATTTTTCTATGGCAACAAGTTTTACTAAAGCGGCACTAGGGGCAGAAGGTATTGGGAAAGATATCGAAATGATTATTGGCAATGGATACTGTGAAGGCCATGCGGATTTAACGCTTGATGTCATCAGAGAAAACAACTATCTGAAAGAACTTTATATGAAAAGATATTGCTAATAAATGGTTTTAATATAAAAAGCCTTTAATATTGTTAAGCAACTGTGGCTTATTACTATATTTTGTGATTTTAATTCTTTATAGGCATTTTAAGCTTATTTAAATACATGCTTTTGATAAGCATTCCTGGTTTTTAATATTCCACTCCAACCTGCAAGCTATTCTAGAAATATATAAGTTGATAATTGAACTAAACTTTAAGTATGAATGGTTTATTATCAAGCCTGTGGATTAGTGTGTGTTACTCAATAGATAAGTAAATAATACATTTTGATTCTTAATTAAGTGGTTTCCTGAGGGAGGCATCAATATGCCAGTTAAATCTACTATAAAAGCATATGAAGATGTTTCTACTAAGCAGTGGAATGATTGGACGTGGCAGTTGGATAACAGGCTGACCACGGTCGAAGATGTTATACGTGTGCTAAATCCGTCCAAGAATATTATTGATGGCATCAAGGCTGTTTCAAAAAACTTTAAACTCTCCATTACGCCATACTATGCAAGTTTGATTGATATGCAGTCAGCCCATTGCCCGATTAAATCGCAGGCGATACCGACTGCAACAGAGGCAGACTTACAAGAGACAGATTTAACTGATCCATTAGAGGAGGATCGTGACTCTCCTGTGCCTGGTTTAACGCATCGTTATCCAGACAGGGTGTTGTTGCTGGTAACAGATGTGTGTTCTATGTATTGCCGGCACTGCACCAGACGACGAATGGTTGGGCAGGAAGATAGAACCTTTAATCCTCAACAGTTTCAGAATGCGATTGATTACATTGCTGCGCATAAAGAGATTCGTGACATTGTAATTTCAGGTGGTGACCCATTAATGCTGAGTGATAAAAAGCTTGAACGCATTTTGCGAGCATTACGTGATATTCCTCATGTTGAGATTATCCGTTTGGGTACACGCTTACCTGTTGTGTTACCAATGCGTATCACTCCCGCATTGATCAAGATGCTACGTCAGTTTCATCCTATCTATATTTCAACTCACTTTAATCATGCAAAGGAGATAACAGCAGAGTCATCCAAGGCATGCACGATGCTGGCAGATGGTGGGTTTCCAATTGCAAATCAAACAGTGTTGCTGCGTGGGGTGAACGACTGTTCGCATGTGATCAAAGAGCTGAATCAAAAGCTGCTGACAATCCGGGTGCGGCCCTACTATCTTTTTCAGTGTGATCTTTCTAGTGGCATTTCACACTTTCGCACATCGCTGGGGCGTGGTATTCAAATAATTGAAGCGTTAAGAGGTCACACCTCTGGCCTGGCTGTCCCAACCTTTGTAGTTGATCTGCCAGGTGGCGGAGGCAAAGTACCTCTGATGCCAAACTACACTTTGTCACGTTCCGACGATAAAACCGTACTGAGAAACTTTGAAGGCGCAATTACAGTTTATGAGGAGCCACACAATTGGGATTCAGTCTGTGGACATGATCCTGCATGTAATAAAGAGAGCAATAAAACCAAGGTGGGCCCAGGTATGTTGATGACAAAACCTCGCACTATTCTGGAACCGCACAAGAGACGATTGGGCCAAAAGAAACAGAAGGAATAGTCGCAATGGCACATATCCCACTAAAGCCAAAGCAGATAGAGCGGGTCAAGCATTTGGCCAGTCAAATTGCTAATCAAGTTCAGGCGTTTATAACTGATCATTCATCACTCTCTGTAGAGAGGGCAGTCCTTCGACTTTATGGTGTAGATGGATTGGCAGATTGTGGCGCACCCTTGCCAAATCGTGTTGTTGACTTATGGAGTGATGATGGAGATATTTCATCGGGCATATCTCGCCCCTTTGCAGCCGCTATGTTGGCATCAGGTAGTTCGGCGCAAAAAACTGCAGAGTTGATTGCCAAAGGCAAACTTAAGTTGAGTAACTATGCAGCATCATCGAAAGATAAAGTAGCTAAAAAAGAGTATGCCCTTGCCAGAAATGCTGTGGCTATTCTTGAAGCATCAAAATACAAAAAAGAGAAAAAAATTGAACAAGTACCACTTCCTATTCAACCGTGGCGCTATTTGATTGTTGCTACGGGCAATATCTACGAGGACAGAACGCAAGCTGAATCAGCGGTCTACTCTGGTGCAGATATTATCGCAGTCATTCGAAGCACAGCACAATCGCTTCTTGATTATGTCCCGTATGGCCCAACAACAGATGGCTTTGGCGGAACCTATGCAACCCAGGCGAATTTTAAGATTATGCGGGAGGCATTGGATCAGGCATCTGAACAGCATGGCAGATATGTCAGGCTAGTAAATTATGCATCTGGACTCTGCATGGCAGAGATAGCAGCTTGTGCAGCCATTGAAGATCTTGATGTGCTGTTGAATGACTCAATGTACGGAATACTGTTCCGTGATATCAATATGCAACGAACATTTATTGACCAATATTTTAGTAGATTAATTTGTGCCAAAGCTTCAATCATTATCAATACAGGTGAAGACAATTATCTGACGACATCTCATGCTGTGGATAGTGCTCATACCGTGACGGCTTCTCAGTTAATCAATGAAGCGATGGGAAAAAATGCAAGGTTGACGGATGACCTGCTTGGCTTGGGGCATGCCTTTGAAATCAATCCAGAGATAGAGAATGCCTTTCTCTATGAGCTTGCGCATGCGCAACTTGCAAGAGAGTTATTTCCCGATGCGCCGCTAAAATACATGCCGCCAACCAAACATAAAAGCACAGATATCTTCTACTCACACTGCATGGATACATTGTTTAACTTGGCTTCAGTAACAACAGAGCAGGGTATTCATCTGACGGGTATATTGACTGAGGCATTGCATACCCCTTTGATGCAGGATAGATATAAATCCATATCCAGTGTTAATTATGTGTTCAATGTGGCGCGTGATCTTGGGCAAGAGATTGAATTTAAAAAGGATGGCTTTATTGTAAAACGAGCGCAACAGGTGTTGGATGAAACAGAAGTGCTGTTAAATGATATTTGTAATATCGGATTAATGGAATCTATTGCACAGGGGCATTTCGCAGATATAAGCCGTCAGAAAGATGGAGGTAAGGGGCTTGATGGGGTGTTTAAAAAAGGACCTAATTATTCAAATCCAGTGATGGATATTTTGGAGTCAGCAGTATGAAACCAGAACAGATAAAACCCTAT
>Ga0316190_10001294_pt1 | contig 17999 bp, 23 predicted proteins | sample Eddworburrow2_MG_FD_204929 | JGI IMG/M metagenome (GOLD analysis project Ga0316190, IMG submission 204929) | Coastal sediment microbial communities from Maine, United States - Eddy worm burrow 2 | ecosystem: Environmental > Aquatic > Marine > Coastal > Sediment | place: USA: Maine | collected... | reverse complement strand
CGGGTGAACGATGGTGTCCCAGGGGGGCGAATCAAATCCAACTCACCCGCTGGTATCCGGCGACAGGTGCTGAAAACGCTCGCTTTATGCTACCGAGCCAGCTCACCCCAGGTGTCAATCACACCGTCTGGTTCGTGCCTGCCGCGGACCGCGCCGCATCGAAGATTGCCGCGCAATGGCCGAATCGCAATCGTGCTTCCGCCGGTAACCGTTGGGCCGCCATCTATACTCAAGAAGCCGGCCGGTTGTCGCGCACGGCCCGCCCGGGCCTGTGACCTTTGGAGGACGGTGATGATTCGCGCGGTCCTGTGCGACCTCAGCGGTGTGCTTTACGTCGGTGACCGGGCGGTGCCCGGTGCTCAGGATGCCCTGATCAGCCTTCGTGCAGCGGGGGTGGGGGTGAAGTTCATCACCAATGTTACGCGGCTGCCACGGCGACGAATCGTGCAACAGTTGCTGCGCCTGGGTTTTGACGTGGATACAGAGGACGTTTTTACCCCAGCCAACGTGGCCCGGGCTTTTGTCACCCGGGAGGGCCTGATACCCCACCTGCTGATTCATCCAAACCTGCAGGAGGAACTCGGGGATCTGTCCGGGTCTTCGCCCAACGCGGTTTTGCTGGGTGATGCCGGTCATGCGTTTACCTATGAGAATCTCAACGCCGCATTTCGCATTTTGATCACGGGTGCACCGTTGCTGGTCATGGGTACCGATCGCTACTACCGGGAACCCGACGGGCTCAGCCTCGATGCCGGACCCTTCGCCAAAGCCCTGAGTTATGCTGCTGGTGCGCCGGTGCAAGTGCTCGGGAAACCCTCTCCGGCCTTTTTTCGCCTGGCTGCGGCGACTATGGATGTGGATCTCGACGAGGTGGTCATGTTGGGTGATGACTACGAGGTGGATGTTCGGGGTGCCCTTGATGCGGGACTCCAAGCGATTCTGGTGCGAACTGGCAAGTATCGAGATGGGGATGAGTTCAGGGTTGGCGCCAGGGGCGCTCGGGTCTGCGCTGACATAGGGGCAGCCACGGATCTGATTCTCTAGCGTGTTGGTGCGGTCGCTCCGTAATCTTCGCATTCCCGGAGGTGATTGAGAGGCGTATGGCTGGCTTGCTGCTAACCGGCGAGGCGCAACGCAGCTGTGGCGTAGGGCCCGCAGGCAGGTGCGATAGGCCCATCGACCGCAGCCGTTGGAACCAGAATTCTCTGAAGTGGGTCAGATATATCCGATTTGCCGACAACGCACTGCTGTCGCTCGTCTGTAGCAAGCAGCGCGGGATCGGATCAGAGCGATTTCCCGGTCAATGCGGGCCGCAACATCCCAAACACGTTATCATCCGCGCCTTGTCCGAACGAGAACCCTGGCGTCGGGCCGGGTGTGTATCATGTCGACGTGATTTAGACGTTTGTTTTTAATTAGAAATCGGCGGGCATGATGCCCGCCGTAAAGGTGCAGCCAAAACTGATTGGCAAGGTGATTGGTAGATACGGTCAAACCTCATCCTGGAGGTTGTCGGCACCGCAAAGCCGCAAGAAGACTGCTTTCGGGAGTGCCATTCATTCCGTGTAAAGGCCACTGCTCCAAGCGGGTTAAAGTGTCCAATCCCTGGACGTCCCTGCTCCTTCATCTACAGGTTGACACAAGCCAGGCGCGCTTCCGATGCGCAAATCTTCGCCTTTGAAGGTCAGAATACTCTTCGATTGGAGTAAGAAATCTCTTACGTTCAGCTTGCCCTGACTCACTGCACAAGCATGCTTCAACTGGACGGCTGATTACCTGAATGCATTGGGTGGTGTGGCGCAGTACACTGGCCAGCAACCCACCCAACGACGGACGCCATGCGAGATCTCTATCCCGACATTGTGCCGTACGCGAACCATGCGCTTCCGGTTGGAGACGTTCACATACTTAACGTGGAAGAGTGCGGCAATCCAGATGGCCAGCCCGTGCTGTTTCTGCATGGCGGGCCGGGCGCGGGTTGCGACCCGGTGCACCGACGATTCTTCGATCCCACGATCTACCGCATCGTATTGTTCGATCAGCGTGGCTGCGGCCGATCACGGCCCCACGCTGCTTTGCAGGACAACACCACCTGGGACCTGGTGGAGGACATGGAGGCCATTCGCAGGCATCTTGGCGTCGATCGCTGGGTGGTGTTTGGAGGGTCCTGGGGATCCACCCTGGGCCTGGTCTACGCCGAGACCCATCCAGAACGGGTTGCCGGGCTCATCTTGCGCGGGCTTTTCCTCGGCCGCCCTCAGGAGATTGAGTGGCTCTACCGAAACGGTGCTCGGCGTTTGTTTCCCGACGCGTGGTTGGAGTTTGAAGCGTTGATACCGCCCAATGAACGCGAAGACATGGTTGCGGCCTACCACCGCCGGCTTACGGACAGCAACGAATTGGAGCGACTTAGAGCGGCGCGCGCCTGGTCGGTTTATGAGGGCAAGATCTCGTGTCTGCGGCCCAATGACACTGTCGTCGGGCATTTCGGCGAAACTCATCGGGCGCTGAGCCTGGCCCGCATCGAAGCCTACTACTTTGCCCACGGTTGTTTTCTGGAACCCAATCAGATCATACGCGATGCCGCGCGTCTGGCGGGTATTCCGGGTGTGATGGTGCATGGGCGCTACGATGTTGTTTGTCCGCTGGATCAGGTTTTTGAGCTGCATGCCGTATGGCCAGGGAGCGCGATGCATATCATTTCAGAAGCAGGTCATGCGGCCAGTGAAGAGGGCACACGCCAGGCCCTGGTCAAGGCGACCATGGACATGGCCCGGGATCTTTCTTGATTGGTTTGCTGCAGAGGGTGCCCTCGGCGTACGTTGAGATCGATGGCGAACGGTTCGGCGAGATTGGCCATGGTCTGGTGGTGCTGGTTGGCATGGAGCGGGGCGACACTGAAGCGAAGGCCGTTCGCCTGCTGGACAAGATGCTGGCTTACCGTGTGTTCAACGATGATCAAGGGCGCATGAATCTGTCCTTGCGCGACGTGGCCGGCGGTTTGCTCCTTGTGCCCCAGTTCACGCTTGCTGCGGATACCCGCAAGGGACTTCGCCCGGGCTTCTCGAGCGCGGCGATGCCGGAACTGGCTGAGGGGTTATTCAATCATCTGGTTGATCATGCGCGGACCGTCTATCCGGATGTGGCCGCCGGCCGGTTTGGTGCGAACATGCAGGTGGGCCTGGTCAACGATGGCCCGGTGACGTTCTGGCTCCAAATTTGATGAATCGCGCATTCCCTTGTGGATTCCGGTCGCCCGGTGTGTTCGTGCTGGGCGTGCCGCCTCAGTTGATAGGGGAAGTGGTTGGAGCGAGGATCAGTGTCTCCAAGCCGGGACGGTCAAGGCTTCCGGTCAGTCGCCAGTCGTCCGCCTCGATTTGAATGTCCCATCGACCCGGGCCCATAGGTTCGATGGGTGCCGTGAAGCGGCCATCGGCGGTGGGGACCAGTTGCACGATTTGATCCTGTCCGTCCATGGTTGCGTGTAGCACTCGCAGGGTCAGTGCCGCGGGCATCTGCGCCGGTTCGCCACTCAGCCGGACCGTGCCGAAACTCTCTTGCAGTGTCAGTTCCGCCGCCATTGCGTAGCGGGCCGCCGCTTCGTCCCGTGCAATGAGACGGTTTATGGCGAGGCCCTCCTTGTAATAGTCGTCCACCACAAGACCGTCAGGCTGGTCCAGGGCAATGCCGATGGTCACCAAAGAGGCGATCACCACCGTTCCGGGCAGAGCAATCAGCACCCAGGGCCAGAACTGACGATACCAGGGTGTGGACTCGGTCGGACTCAACATAATTGGTTCCCCCGGGGCAGCGAAGCGGTGGCGCATCGATTGGTGTTCATCGCGGCGCGGGTCCGATAAAGCGCGCCTTGGAGCGCGTATTCAGATTCGGCTGGTCCACCGACTGCAGTTGAAACTCGATCTCGCTGCTGGAAGTGCGCAGATCCTCGGGATCGATGCGGACGCTGACGGGCACATTCAGTATCGCCCCACTGGGAACCGATATCTCCTCTGCGTCCATCACCAGCTCCATTTCGGGCAGGCCGGATGCCGAAATGGTGTAACGATGGTCGGCCTCGTCCATGTTGAGCAGTTTCAGCGTATACACGTTCTCTATCAATCCGTTTCCCGTTTCCCGATACAGGCTGTTGCGATCGCGGATGACGCCCAGCTCGAGCGGTGTACGGTTCAGCACCGCGTAGCTCAGACCGCTGACCAGCAGCAACAGTATTCCGGCGTAGACGAACATGCGGGGACGCAGGACATGGGTTTGCTGATGTTCGAGGGCATTTTCCGTGGTGTAGCGCACCAGGCCGCGTTGGTAGCCCATTTTATCCATTATCTCGTCGCAGACATCGATGCATGCAGCACAGCCGATGCACTGATACTGAAGCCCGTTGCGAATGTCTATACCCGTGGGGCACGCCTGCACGCAGGCTTTGCAGTCCACACAGTCACCGAGTCCGCTGGCTTTGAGATCAGCGTCTTTGCGGCGAGAACCGCGCGGCTCGCCGCGCGCGCTGTCATAGGAAATGATCAATGTGTCTTTGTCGAACATTGCGCTCTGAAAGCGTGCATAGGGGCACATGTAGATGCAGACCTGCTCACGCATCCAGCCGGCATTGCCGTAGGTGGCGAAGCCGTAGAACAGTACCCAGAATGTTTCCCAGGGGCCCAGGCTGAAGCGGGCGAGTTCGGCTCCAAGCTCCTTAATGGGCGTGAAATAGCCGACGAAGGTGAATCCGGTGTACAGCGCGAACGCGATCCAGATGCCGTGCTTAAGAATCTTGAGCCGCAGCTTGCGCCTGCTCCACGCAGACTTGTCCAGTTTGATGCGCTGATTGCGACGCCCTTCAACCATCCGTTCTATCCAGATGAAGACCTCGGTCCAGACCGTCTGGGGACAGGCGAAACCGCACCAAAGGCGTCCGGCCAGGGCGGTGAAAAAGAACAGAGAAAGCGCGGCAATGATCAGGAGAATGGCGAGATAGAAGAAGTCCTGAGGCCAGAGCGTCAGCCCGAAGATGTAGAATTTGCGCGCCGGAAGGTCGAACAGTACGGCCTGGCGGCCACCCCACGAGATCCAGGGGACGAGGTAGTACAAACCCAGCAGCACCAGTACGGCCAATACTCGGAGCCGCGCAAAGCGGCCGGACACCTCACGCGGATGGATCTTGTCCGCCTTGGCATAGAACGATATCGGCTCACCCGCGGTCGCCGATGTACCGTCGGGCTTGGTTTGCGAGTTCATAATCGGTCTCTTTGGAAACGCGGTGAACGATCGGGAGGTTACCGCGTCCGGCTGTGGCTAAATAATGCGCGAATATTGCCGGGTCGTTATCTGTCCGACATCGCGATGCGTCAAAAAACAAACGGCCCGCATGTCCCTATCAGACGTCGTCGGCGAAGGGTCGTTCCACCGGCGTATGACAAGGGCGCTGGAAATACAGGGTGAGCAACGATGAGGACATTGTCAGCAACCACAGGAAAAAAAACCCCACCGAGTAGGCACCGACGCGATCGATCGATTCGGCGCCCAGGCAGCGGCCCAGTTCCAGCGGGTCTAGGGCGGTGGCCAGCACAACGGTGGCCGCCCCCGCCATCAGGAACGAGGGCCACAACACGGAAACGAATCTTTGAATGACGGGTATGCTGGACATATGCTGTGCCTCGCCTGGATCGGTGCGCCGACAACGTAACGGTTGGTGCAAAGCCATTATCGCCTGCACCGGACATGAGCTTAGCAGCGGTGGATATGCGTGGCCGATGACGATCGTCAATCGGACCCGAGCCGTTGAGGCAAACAGGCTGCCCCAACGGCGGATGGTTGACTATTTCGGCTGCGACAGGCCGTAGATGTAGGCTGCAATCACGTGCGATTTGTCATCGCCCAGGAACTGCTGATGGGCTGGCATCTGACCGTTGCGGCCGCCTGTAAGGGTTGCTATTACGGTCTTCAATGAACCTCCGTAAAGCCAGACATCATCGGTCAGATTGGGTGCCCCAAGTGCCTGGTTGCCGGTCCCGTCGGGCATGTGGCAGGCCACGCACTGGGTATCGAACAGGGCTTTACCAGCGGCGGCCTTGGTGGCATCCGATTCGCGCCCGCTGAGGCTCACCACATAGTGGGCGACGTTTTCCGTGCCTTCCTCACCCAGTACTGGACCGAACGGAGGCATGACCCCCATGCGACCCTGGAGGATACTGGTTTTAATAGCCTCCGGCGTGCCGCCCCAGTTCCATACCGTGTCCGACAAGTTGGGGAAGCCGCGGGCGCCCTTCGCATCCGATCCATGGCACTGAGCGCAGTAGGTTACGTACAGTCGTTGACCCACCTGCAGGGCCTCTGGGTCCTTGGACAGCACCTCGATATCCTGTCCGGCATAGCTGGCGAAGATCGGACCATAGGTGTCCTCAGCACGATCCACCTCGGTCTGATACTGGCTTTCCTGGCTCCAACCGAACAGCCCGCCGAATTTGCCTAGACCCGGATACACCGCCAGATAGATGGCGGTGAACCCTATGGTGATATAGAACAGCCACAACCACCACCTCGGCAACGGGTTGTTGTACTCCTGAAGATCGTCGTCCCAGGTGTGGCCGGTCACGTCGCCTACGGCCGCCTCACCTGTCCTGGGGCGTGACGCCCACCAGATCAACCACCACATGCCCAAGGTGTTGCCAACCACCAGCAACACAATCCACCAATGCATTCCGGAGCTCATAATTCTGTGTCCTCCTCAGCGCTTTGCCGAACGGTTGGCGACGTCATCGTCTGCAAATGGCAGATTGGCGGCGTCCTCAAAGCGTTTCTTGCGTTTCCTGCTCCAGGCCCAGACGCACACCCCAATGAAGGCGGCGAACAGGGCGAGGGTCGTAATCGTCCGAAGCGTTACTACGTCCACTGTCTACCTCCGGATCGACACGACCGTACCCAGGTTTTGAAGATAGGCCACCAGCGCATCAAGTTCGCTTTTACCGGCCACGGACTGTGACGCGCCCTCGATGTCGGCATCGGTATAGGGCACTCCCAGGGTCCGCAGGGTGCTGAGTTTGGTGGCGGTATCGTCACCGTCCAGCGTGCGCTCGGCCAGCCATGGATAGCCCGGCATGTTCGACTCGGGCACCACATCGCGCGGATTGATCAGATGCACCCGATGCCAATCATCACTGTAGCGTCCACCCACCCGCGCCAGGTCCGGTCCGGTCCGCTTCGATCCCCAAAGAAAGGGGTGATCGTAGACAAATTCGCCGGCGACCGAGTAGTGGCCGTATCGCTCGGTTTCCGCCCGGAATGGGCGCACCATCTGTGAGTGGCAGGCGTTGCATCCTTCCCGAATATAAATATCCCGCCCTTCCAGCTGCAGCGCCGTCAACGGTTCCAGTCCTTCCACCGGTTCTGTGGTGTCCTTTATGTAGAACAGTGGCAGGATCTCGGCCAGGCCGGCAACGCTGATCACCAGCAGCACCAGGACTGCCATCAGGCCGATGTTGGTCTCTACGCGTTCATGACTCATCGATTGGTCTCCCCTCAGGCCGTTTGTGCTGCGGTGCTGGGTGCGGTTTCGGTGCTGCGCCCCAGCGTCTTGTAGAGGTTCCACGCCATCACAAACATGCCCAGCAGAAACAGGGCGCCGCCCAGCAGCCGCACCACGTAGTAGGGGTGGGTGGCTTCCAAGGATTCAACAAAGCTGTATGTCAGCGTGCCATCGCTGTTCACCGCGCGCCACATCAGGCCCTGCATGACGCCGGCGATCCACATGGCGGCGATGTAAAGCACGATGCCGATGGTGGCTACCCAGAAGTGCACTTCGATCAGTTTGACGCTGTAGAACTCACGATTGAACAGCGGCTTGATCAGCGCATAAACGGCGCCTATCGTGATCAGTCCCACCCAACCGAGGGCGCCTGAGTGCACGTGACCGATGGTCCAGTCGGTGTAATGGGAGAGCGCGTTGACCGTCTTGATCGACATCATCGGACCTTCGAACGTGGACATGCCGTAAAAGGACAGAGACACAATCATGAAGCGCAGGATCGGATCGGAGCGCAGCTTGTACCAGGCGCCTGACAGTGTCATTACGCCGTTGATCATGCCACCCCAGGAGGGCGCCAGCAGCATCAGCGAGAACACCACGCCGATGGACTGGGCCCAGTTGGGCAGAGCGGTGTAATGGAGGTGGTGCGGCCCGGCCCACATGTACAGCGAAATCAGGGCCCAGAAGTGCACCACGGACAGTCGGTAGGAATAAACCGGGCGCCCGGCCTGTTTGGGCACAAAGTAGTACATGATGCCCAGGAAGCCTGCCGTCAGGAAGAAGCCCACCGCATTATGGCCGTACCACCACTGCACCATGGCATCGATGGCGCCGGGGTAGACCGAGTACGACTTCCACAAGCTCACCGGCAGTTCGGCACTGTTGACCACATGCAACACGGCGACGGTCAGGATGAACGCGCCGAAAAACCAGTTGGCCACATAAATGTGAGGGGTTCGGCGCTTCATGATGGTGCCGAAAAACAAAACGGCGTAGGCCACCCAAACCACCGTGATCAGCAGGTCGATGGGCCATTCCAGTTCGGCATACTCCTTACTGGTCGTGATGCCCAATGGAAGGGTAATGGCGGCCAGCAGAATGACCACGACCCATCCCCAGAACACGAAGGCCGCCAGCTTGTCGCTGATCAGGCGCGTCTGGCAAGTTCGCTGCACCACGTAAAGCGAGGTGGCGAACAATGCGCAGCCGCCAAATCCGAAGATCACTGCGTTGGTGTGCAGTGGCCGCAGACGGCTGTATGTCAGCCAGGGTAGATCGAAATTCAGGACAGGCCAGGCGAGCTGGGCGGCGATCAGCACCCCCACGGTCATGCCCACGATGCCCCAGACCACCGTCATGATGGTGAACTGGCGTATGACCTTGTAGTTGTACGTTAGTTGAGAGTCCATAAACTTTCCTTACCTCTCCTCACGGTTCGGTACTCGCCCAGCTCGTGCTCGATTGAGTCGCGATTTGTTTGACCGGCCGATCGTCCCCGGGTTTCAACTTTACTCAATGCTGATCGGCCTGGCGCGCTCAGCAGGGATATGTCCGAAACGCACGCCAACCATCAGCCATCGGTTGAGATGATCGGCGCTCACTATGCTGAGCGTGGGGCTGCGGCGAAATGACACAGGTCAATAAACGCCGGTTTGCGGTCCGTGGTTCGGAAATCGGCCAGGGTGCAGGCCGTCGGAGCGTGCCGGGCTTAAGCGCGCACTTGTGGGGCGCGATCCTCGGCGCTTGAACCGGCCAGTTCTTTCAAGCGGTCATGGTCCCGGATCGTGACCTGCTTGTTCTGTACGTCAATCAGCCCCTGCTGCTGGAACCGTGTGAATAGCCGACTGACCGTTTCAACCGCTAAACCCAGGTAGTCGGCGATGTCGTTGCGTGACATGGACAGTCGGAACTCATTGGGTGAAAAGCCGCGCTCTTTGAACCGCATCGATAGGCTGAAAATCAGGGCAGCCAGTCGCTCCTCGGCCGATTTCTTACCGAGAAGAGTCAGCAACTCGCCGTCGGACAGGATCTCCTTGCTCATCAAGCGCAGCAACTGGTGCTGCAGACTGGGGACTTGAACCGCCAGTTCCTCCAGTTGCAGGAACGGCAGCTCGCAGACAGTCGCCGTTTCCAGTGCCTTTGCGCCGCAGGGATGCGCGCCGGTTGCGATGGCGTCGAGCCCGATCAATTCGCCAGGGAGATGGAAGCCGGTGATCTGTTCGCTGCCGGCGTCCGTCATGGTGTAGGTCTTCACACTGCCGGAGCGGATCGCGTAAATCGCATGGAACTGATCACCCAGACGGAACACGTGCTTGCCGCGCTGCATGGGTCGACTGCGGCGGATGATTTCGTCCAAGCGATGCAGATCGACCTGATCCACCCCCATGGGCAAACAAAGCTGCCGCATGCTGCAGCCGTTACAGGCGGCCTGGACGCTGGCGAGATCGACGACTTTGGCCTGCTCGCGGTTAGTGTTATGTGGTTCGGCCATGGTGATCCCCGTCCGCAGTCGGACATTCCTATTCCAGCAAATTCGTTGATCCAAATCAATGCAACCCCAGCGGTTGATAGCATAGGCCAGTATCGGATTCATAAACACTTAGTGATAAAGTACGTGTCCACCCGCTTCTCAGCCGTAACGTTCATGTCCAACCGCAGCGCGAGCGTCGAACGACGTACTCTAGAGACCCAGATCCGCATCCGGCTGGACCTCGACGGCGTTGGCCAGTCCGAGTTTCGAACCGGTGTGCCTTTTTTGGAGCACATGCTTGATCAGGTGGCACGCCACGGTATGGTCGACCTGTCGATCGAGGCCGAGGGGGATCGCCACATTGACGATCACCATACGGTTGAGGACATCGGCATCACGCTGGGTCAGGCATTCGCTCGAGCCTTGGACGACAAGCGCGGCATTCGGCGCTATGGGCATGCCTATGTGCCACTGGATGAGGCCCTCTCGCGCGTGGTGATCGATTTCTCAGGCCGCCCGGGCCTACAGATGCATGTCAGTTTTCCGCGGGCTTCGGTGGGTGGATTCGACGTGGATTTGTTCCGTGAGTTTTTTCAGGGCTTTGTCAATCACGCGCAGGTGACGCTGCACATCGACACCCTGCGGGGGGCCAACACCCACCATGTGATCGAGACCGTATTCAAGGCCTTCGGGCGTGCGCTTCGCATGGCGGTGGAGCACGATCCGCGGATGGCCGGGGTGACGCCTTCGACCAAGGGTAGCCTCTAAAAACCGCTGCGCCACCATCAATTACCCAGATGACGAGTATCATGCAGCACCGCAAGCGCCAGTCAGACTTTCGAGCGACCGGCTCGGTGGCCCGCGACGGCCGAAACAGTCCATCGCGTGGCCAGAATTCGGTAACCTGGCATAGGTTGCTGTTTCCAGGACTCGGAAACCGTGTAGAGGCTTGTGATTGATGTCGGCGATCGCTGTCGTGGACTATGGCATGGGTAACCTGCATTCGGTGCGACGGGCTTTGGAGCATGTGGCGCCGGGGCGGACCATCGCGGTTACCCAGGATCCGGCAGTGATCCGTGAGGCAGAGCGCGTGGTGTTCCCTGGGCAGGGTGCGATCGGCATGTGTCGACGCGCGCTTGAGCGCTACCATCTGATTCCCGAGCTGAGCCGCGCGGCGGCGGAGAAGCCGTTTTTCGGCATGTGTCTGGGCCCCCAGTTCCTGATGGATTTCAGCGAAGAGAACGGTGGGGTCGAGGGCCTCGGCGTGTTTGCCGGTGAGGTGGTTCGGTTTCCCCCGGAACTCAGCGATGACGGGGTGGTGCTCAAGATCCCGCACATGGGCTGGAATCGGGTGCACCAGGCGATGGACCACCCGCTTTGGCACGGTATTGGTCAGGACGCATGGTTTTACTTCGTGCACAGTTACTATCTTCGCCCGAGCGGGCGCGAGTCCATCGTCGGCACCACCGAGTATGGATTTCAGTTTGCCGCCGCGCTGGCGCGCGATAACGTGTTCGCGGTGCAGTTTCATCCCGAGAAAAGCGCACGCGACGGTCTGCGTCTGCTGCGAAATTTCATCGCCTGGCATCCCGATTGAGCCCGTCAACTGCCTGAGAGACTGCCCAGATGTTGCTGATACCTGCTATCGATCTCAAAGACGGCCATTGCGTGCGGCTGCGTCAAGGCCGGATGGACGATGCCACAGTGTATTCCGATGACCCGGTGGCGGTGGCGCAGAAGTGGGTTGATGCCGGTGCCCGGCGTCTGCACATTGTGGACCTCAACGGGGCATTCGACGGACAGCCGGTCAATGCCGAGGTGATCCACCGCATTTCCGAGCACTTCCCTCAGGTGCCGGTGCAGGTCGGTGGTGGCATTCGTGATGAAGAGACCATAGAGGCTTACCTGAACGCGGGTGTCCAATACGTGATTCTGGGCACCAAGGCGGTCCGTGACCCCCACCAAGTCAATGATTTCTGTCTCCAGTACCCGGAACACATCATAGTCGGGTTGGATGCCCGGGACGGCAAGGTGGCGGTGGAGGGATGGTCCAAGCTGTCCCGACACGACGTCATTGACATGGCGCAACGTTTCGAGCGCGATGGCGTCTGCGCCATTGTCTACACCGACATCGGACGCGATGGAATGATGCGGGGCGTCAATGTGGACGCAACAGTGGCGTTGGCCCAGGCCGTGTCGATTCCGGTCATTGCGTCTGGCGGTATTACCGATCTGGCCGACATCCGCGCTCTGTGCGCGGTACAGGACGAAGGCATCGAAGGCGCCATTCTGGGCCGGGCTTTGTATGAGGGAACCCTGGATCTTGCCGAAGCCCAGGCCCTGGTTGACAACCATTCGGCCGGCAACGGCTGACATGGCGCTGGCCAAGCGCATTATCCCCTGCCTGGATGTGGACGCGGGGCGGGTGGTCAAGGGTGTGAATTTTGTGGATATCCGGGATGCGGGTGACCCGGTGGAAGTGGCCCGCCGCTACAATGAGCAGGGCGCCGATGAGATCACGTTCCTGGATATCACGGCCAGTTCCGATAACCGTGAGACCATGGTCCATATGGTGGAACGGGTTGCCGGCGAGGTATTCATCCCGCTGACAGTGGGTGGCGGTATCCGCAGTGTGGCCGACGTTCGCCGAATGCTGAACGCGGGCGCCGACAAAGTGTCCATCAACACTGCGGCGGTCAATGACCCGAACCTCGTCCGCGAAGCGGCGCAACACTTCGGCAATCAGTGCATCGTGGTCGCGGTCGACGCCAAGCAGATCAGCCGCACTGATTCTGGGGCCGGTTGGGAGGTGTTTACCCATGGTGGGCGGCGCCCCACTGGCATCGATGCGGTGCAGTGGGCCCGGCGAATGGCCGAGTACGGGGCCGGTGAGATCCTACTCACGAGCATGGACCGGGATGGCACCAAAATCGGTTTTGATCTGGGTCTGACCCGCGCAGTGAGCGATGCTGTGCCGGTTCCGGTCATTGCCTCCGGCGGTGTGGGCAACCTGGATCATTTGGTGCAAGGCGTTGTCCAAGGCAGGGCAGATGCCGTTTTGGCTGCGAGCATTTTCCATTTCGGCGAGTACACCATCGCCGAAGCCAAGAGCCGGATGGCACAGCACGGCATCACCGTGCGCCTGTAGGTGTTTCCGTCGGTTATGCGAGAGCAGCCTGTTTGATGAATGGAAATGCGTCGAGTAGTGATATCCTGCGCCAACTGGGCCAGATCCTAGAGGCGCGCAAGGGTCAGGACCCGGAGCACTCATACGTAGCCGCCCTGTATGCGAAAGGTCTGGATGCCATCCTGAAGAAGGTTGGTGAAGAGGCAACCGAGACGGTGATCGCGGCCAAGGGATGCGATCCCTCCAAGTTGGTCTATGAAACCGCGGATCTATGGTTTCACACCCTGGTCATGTTGGCGCATCAGGGTCTCGGGCCGGATGCGGTCCTGGACGAGCTGGGGCGTCGCCTCGGTATTTCGGGGCATGACGAGAAGGCAGAGCGCGCCACTACAGAACAATCGAAAGTGAGGTGAGAAATGGGTATCAGCATCTGGCAGCTTTTGATCATATTGTTGATCGTTCTGCTGTTGTTCGGAGCCAAGCGTTTGCGCAATCTGGGCGGCGATCTGGGCTCTGCCGTGAAGAGCTTTCGCGAGTCGGTGAAGGACGGTGGTGATGGGCCGGCCGACGGCGAGGAGAAGCTCAAGCACGATGAAGGGCAGGTCATCGACGGCGAGGTGACCCGCGAGAAAGACAAAGCCTGAGTTACCTGATCGCACATGTTCGATATTGGTTTTTGGGAAATCTCGCTGATCATGCTGGTCACGCTGGTGGTGGTCGGTCCGGAGCGGCTGCCGAAGCTGGCCCGAACCCTGGGCGCGTGGGTCAACAAGGGGCGGCGGATGATATCGGATGTCAAGGCGGAGGTGGACCGCGAGTTACGGGCCGACGAGCTGAAAGGCAGCCTGACTGGCAACGCGATCGACGATCTGCGCAAGATGGCGGGGGAAATAAAGAGTGCGGGCGACGAGCTGAAATCCGAGGTGTCCTCGTTTCAATCCACGGTTGCGCCCACAGCGCCAAAAACGGCGCGTGTAGAGGCACCTGCGGCTGATTCGCCGCTCCCCAAGGATGAACTTGCCCCGCAGCAAACGGCCAAGGACGACTGACTCCCGTGGCGCAGATCAATGACCGGGAGCAGCCGTTTGTCGCGCATCTGATCGAGTTGCGTGACCGGATCTTGCGCATCGTGGGCGCAGTCTTGGTGGTTTTTCTGGTGTTGGCGCCGTTCGCCAACCACGTATACTCGATTCTGGCCGGGCCCCTGCTTGCCCATCTGCCCGAATCCAGCAGCATGATCGCCATTGACGTGGCCTCACCGTTTCTCACGCCGTTCAAACTGACGTTGTTTCTGGCGCTGTTCCTGACCATCCCCTGGACCTTGTACCAACTCTGGGCCTTCGTTGCGCCGGGTCTGTACAAACACGAGCAGCGCCTGGTCATGCCTTTGCTGGTATCCAGCACCGTGCTTTTCTACGCTGGAATGGCGTTCGCCTACTTTGTTGTGTTCCCGTTGGTGTTTGGCTTTTTAGTCGGTGTGGCGCCGGAAGGCGTCGAGGTCATGACCGACATCAGCCGCTACCTGGATTTCGTAATCACGATCTTTTTCGCCTTCGGCCTCGCTTTCGAAGTGCCGGTTGCAACCGTCCTGTTGGTGATGGTGGGGGTGACTACGCCCGAATCTCTGCGTGAGAAACGCCCCTATGTGATCGTCGGCGCCTTTGTGCTGGGCATGCTGCTGACGCCGCCGGATATCATCTCGCAAACTCTGCTGGCGATACCGGTATGGTTGCTTTTTGAGGTCGGAGTCATTGCCTCACGCTACATGATCAAGCGCAAGGAAGAGGCAGCGCGGGAGAGTGAAGCCCGTGATGACATGGAATCAGAACTTGACCGGGCGGAGGCCGACGAGCAGGGCCTGAACCGAGACGTCTAGGAGTCTGTCGGATTGAACCGTTCGAAGCGAAAATTCATCGGGGGCGAATCAAATCAGTTTATCGGGCGAGGCGAATAGCAGGGCTATCCGCCCCCCACAAATTTTCGCTTCGAACGGCTCAATTTGACAGTCTTCTAAACAAACCGATCAACGGCCTTCCGCCATCTTTGCGCCTGCGCCGCGCCTCCTGCAAATGTTGATATAGGGTCAAGCCGACTCCCGATCGGAGTGTGCTAAAGTCCGCCCGGCTGGAATGTCGTCATCACGACACAAGGCACAGTGGATGGCTGCACGTCTGGTCGATGTCCGCGTGCCATCCAAGGTGCAGGCCTTTTTTAGCCAACTTGGATTCGATGCGACACGCGATTGGGGCGGTCGCTTACAGATCAGGAGGGATGGGATATGGGACGAGTTGCAATTGTGACCGGTGGAACCCGGGGTATAGGCGAGCAAATTGGTGTTGATTTGAAGCAAAAGGGTTGTACCGTTGCGGCGATCTACCATGGTAACGACGAGGCGGCCAAGGAGTTCACCGAGCGCAACGGGATCGCCACATTCAAGTGGGACGTCAGCGACTTTGAGGCGTGCGAGCGTGGCGTCCGGGAGGTCGAGGCCGAACTCGGTCCTGTGGATATTCTGGTGAACAACGCCGGAATTACCCGGGACGGGGTCATGCACAAGATGACGCCGGACCGGTGGCAGGCAGTTATACAGACCAACCTGAGTTCATGCTACAACATGAGCCATGCGGTAATCAGCGGCATGCGTGACCGGGGGTTCGGGCGCATCGTCAACATAGGCTCGGTAAACGGGCAGGCCGGTCAGTACGGACAAGTGAACTACGCGGCCGCCAAATCGGGCATTCACGGCTTCACCAAGGCTTTGGCCTACGAGTGCGCCGCCAAGGGGATTACCGTGAACGCGGTTGCACCCGGCTATGTGGAAACCGACATGGTGCGGGCGGTTCCCGCGGACGTGTTGGCTAAAATTGTGCGCAAGATTCCGATCGGCCGTCTCGGCAATGCCCACGACATCGCTCGCGGCGTTTCATTCCTGGTAGCGGATGACGCCGATTTTATTACCGGTTCCACTTTGTCGATCAACGGTGGCTACCACATGTATTGAGGTCGGACCCAGTCTGAACCAAGCGATGCCCACCGGATGGTGGGCATCTGCTCAATTCGGGTTTTCCCGATCCAGCAATGTCTCCAGTACCGGCCAGACCGTATCCAGCAATGCGGGTTGCGCAGCAGCCGTGGGATGAATGCCGTCGCCCTGCATCATGCCAGGCTCCAGGGCAACGCCTTCCAGCAGGAAAGGCACCAGCGCCACGTTTCTGGCGTCCGACAGGTTTTGGTAAACGGCGGCAATTTGCTCCGTGTAGACCGGACCAAAGTTCGGCGGGATGCGAATACCCACGAGGAGCACCTGCGCACCTGCATCTCGAGACAGTTGTATTGCCGCATCTAGATTGCGTTCCAGGTGCCCGGGCGGAAGCCCCCTCAACCCATCATTGCCCCCCAGTTCGATGACCACGATCTGAGGGTGATGCAGCGCCAGAGTCTCGGGTAATCGGGCCAGCCCTCCGGCACTGGTGTCGCCGCTGATGCTGGCATTGACCACCCGCTGTGGATAGCCCAGGGCTGTGAGGCGTTCGGCGAGCAGGTTCACCCAGCCTTCCGAGACATCAATGCCATAGCCCGCACTCAGGCTGTCACCCAGTACCAGTACAACGGGCGGTGACTGCTCTGCACTGACCCAGGCGGCCCAGAGCAGCAGGCTGAGCATGATTGTAATCATGTACTGCGCTGCAGCGCTGCGTGGGGCAACTGTCTGGTGGTTTGGGTCCATCCGGTGCCGGATCTTGTTACGGTATGTCATCGTCCGGAGTATAGCTTCGCCGGCGTATATGCCAGTCCATGTTTAAGGAGCCGCTTATCTATTCGTGAACGTGCATCTTGGGACTGAAATGCACAGCTTCCTCGTTGCAGATCTTGGCAATAGGACAAGCAATACCCTCTATCTGCGCCTTGGACGAGTACATTTCAACCTCCAACCTGCTTCGTCCAGAATAAATCAGAGGCGCCTCAAGCGAACGATTGCACCTGATCCCCGACTCGAATTTCGCCCTCGGCTTCCAGATGCACGACGTTCTGACCGAAGAAGACCTGGGCGTCGTTGTTGAGTCTGCGGTACTTGGCCAGCGTTCTCAGCGGCTCTTTGCCATCGCGGCTGCCGCTCATCTGATCAGTGGTGGTAATGGCGCAACGTGAGCAGGGCTTCACAGCGGCGAACGTGGCCGTGCCGATGCGAAATTGGGCCCAGTTATCCTCAGCATAGGGCGGGCAATCCTTAACCACAATGTTGGGACGGAACCGATCCATGCTCAGTGGCCGGTCCATGCGGCTGTTCAAGTCCTCAAGCGAGGCCTCGGAGATCAGCAAAAAAGGATAGCCGTCCGCCAGGCTGGTGTGCGCGCCCTGCCCGGCCCGTCTGACCGGACGACGGTAGTTGGGCCCGGTTACCACCAATCGGCTGGGGGTGTCTAGATACCGGCCAAGCCACTCCGCCGCGTCATCGCCGCAGTCCAGCGTATCCACGTAGTCATTCCAAACCGCAGCAATATAGGGCGGCCCCGTTTGCGGTCGCTGAACCAGCAGGCGCTGCATACCGGGTGCGCTCAGGTATAGGCCGTGTTCCGTGGGCGTTGCTTCGACAGCGGCCATCGCAGGCAGATCGCGCTGAGTGAGAAAGTCACCGTGACCGTCCACCACCATCCAGCGCCGGTCGCCCACCGGCCCGAATCGATCGAAGGCAGAGGACGCCACTTGATGGCCACGGCAGGATTTGAGGGGATACTCGTACAGGGCACTGACGTGCGCGATAACGCTCATGAGTCACCGATCCGACGGCACCTGAAACGGCGTTTAAGGGGCCTCTGATTTATTCTGGACGAAGCAGATTGGAGGGTGAAATGTGCAGATTCAAG
>Ga0316190_10001293_pt1 | contig 18012 bp, 20 predicted proteins | sample Eddworburrow2_MG_FD_204929 | JGI IMG/M metagenome (GOLD analysis project Ga0316190, IMG submission 204929) | Coastal sediment microbial communities from Maine, United States - Eddy worm burrow 2 | ecosystem: Environmental > Aquatic > Marine > Coastal > Sediment | place: USA: Maine | collected... | reverse complement strand
TTCATATCCTCCATGTCTTTATGATCGGATATCTGCCGCTCTTCTATTCGAGCAAGCATTAAGATTGCATCTGACATTTGATCTTGCTTGGCCTTGATCTCTGTCACATCTTTCTCTATCCGATCAATTTTGTCTTGGTAGAATTGCTCACTCATCATCAGCCTCTTAGGCAGTTAATCATATTTTGGAAAGATTCACTTCGTTGTTGTTCGCGTTGGTATGCAACGTCTGCTTTTTCTGTAATCTCTACCTGTTCGCCAGTTTCTTCTATGGTTTCTATTGTTTTAACTTCAATGGCTTTTAACTGCTCTTTTCGGGCTGTTTCTGCTGCTGATTCTTGTGCTAATAATTCCTGGTTTTCACGCCTTATTCGCTCCCACACCTTCTCTTGTATTTTTTGTGAAACTCTTGTTCTTTCTTCTGCCTTTGCAGGTGCGGGAAACCTTGTGCGCCACTGATAAACAAGCTCCTCGCCTATTCCTTTTTTTCTGTATTTTTTATCAACAACAATATTCTTTCCGTGATTATAGCTAGCTATAAGATCATCACCGTCATAAACAGCAGCGCCATCATTACTATAAACTGCTTGATATTTGTCATCTAAAAAAGGCTCACTTGTTACAATGCCGGTAATATCACGCGGCCTGAGCATTGCCGCATTCTTTGCGCTGGTAATTGTCGGAGATCCTAAAAACTCATCCTTAGTCATGCCTTTAAAAGTAGCGGCATTTTGCTCCAAAACATCAGTTTCTACACCCACATCTTCAGGAACAATGGTTAAACCCATCATGTCATAGATTTCTTGTGGGGATTTCCCTCTTTCCTTGGCCTTAGATGCGGCGAAACCAGGGAATAAAGCAGCGGCATACTTAGCATTCTGTGGTGCGATACGGCCAGATTCAATCAGCTGCTCTTCTACGCTTTCGTAGATAGTCACGGCCTCACTGACTAACTCCTGCTCTCCCTGGAGATTGTCGAATATCTCGCCTATGTCCTTCTTTACGTCGATCTTTTCTAACTCAGATTTAGACAGCGAATCCTCAGAGAGTCTTGCATGATCTCTGATCTCTTTAATGTTTGACTGTTTGGCAACCTCAGAAGCATACAGATCAATAGGGATAACAACATCCCCACCTAATACACCGGCTTCTTTTATCTGCTTGATAACGTCCGTATTTTCACCATCGTAAAACTCAGCCATGACATCAGCAGGGATATGGACATTAGTTTCAGAATCAAGGTCGTTTACATACTGTTGAAACAACTGATTATTTCTTGGGTTGAGCTTGGACTCTTGGGCAAGATTAGTGACTTCCTCAAGTACGCCTTGTTCGCCAATGGAATTAATCTGGTTGTTGGTTTCTCTTTCTACGCTGGGCCTAATCCTTCCAGGCATCAAAGAAGAGGTTAAAACCCGCGCAACAATACCGACATACCCGGCTATTTCTCCCTCCTCAGTAACTCCTTCAAATATCTCAGCATCAGGATTGTACCGGTACTGCTCAATGAGATTATGAGCCGTACCCTCTACCATCTCCTGTATGGCTTCTTTCCCGCCTGCGGCTATCTTGTCTGCTAGCCAATTTGAAACGCGCCCTTTAAAGACTTCAGGCACCTTATCAAAATGCCGATCAATACCCCATTTCTCAGTGACTCCAGTTACAGCGGCACCAGAGATAACCGCAATAGGATCATCCGTTATCTTTAGCCCCTGCCTCTCTAACGCCTCTTTCTGTTGAAGCGCACCCATTCCCAGCAGATTAAATACACTAACAAGACTGCCTGAGCCGCCTGTAGCCACTGCCACGCCGACCTGCTCAATAACTTGGCCAACGCCCTCGGCAACCTGTGTAATCTTTGTCTCGCGCTCATGAGGGGGTTTAATGCTCTCTCCTACCTCAATGATAGGCTCACCAACTGCTTCAAGCGCAGAGGCAATAGGTAGCTTTTCGATATTCTCTTCAATGAGCTTATCAATGTCTTTGCCTTCCTCAATGGCACGAATCAACCCAGCAGATTCCAGCCAACCCATGGTTTCAGCAACTACCGCTTTATCCAGCGTAGCAGCGCCCGTACCCATTCGACCAAACGCAGATACGATCTCTCCGGACATTGCTCTGGCCACGTCGGATATCTGGGTAGACACCGGTATTCCACCGCCACCTTTTAAGACCCTCTCCAACCCTGAAAGAGATTCAATATCATCATGAGCCTGGGCAGCATTGTCTGGATTGGACAGGAACTTTCCAAGCTTTGGGGTATCGGTGAAGTCTTCAAGTAAAAGCGTTTCTTCCTTCTCTTTCTGGAGGTATTTAGGAAGATTGCCTTGTACGGTTTCACGTGGAACATCTAGCTTTTGAGCCAGCTGGTCTGTTTTTGAGAACTCATCTGGGTTTTGAAGTGACCCTGAGCGTAACGCACCCTCGCGCCTTGATGTCTCTACATCAGCGCGTATTCCATTGAGGATGTCGTCTTCAAGTAGCATTACCTGACCACCGCCTGATAGTTTTCCAGTAACTCAGCTGGGTTTGGATCTCTACCATGACGCTTACTAAAAGCCTCGGTGATCTTTGAGAGCGTAGCGGCTTGATCTGTTTCTGAAAGCGTCTTCAGTATCATGTATTCAGATGCAAACTCAGTCTTAAATACAGGCTTATCGAATGTCCATATCTCACCAGGACGGAATCCATAATCATACTCCTGACCCAAAGACCTTAATGTATCGTCGTATTCCTTGTCTGAAGGCGGCTTTCCATTGGTCTCTTTGAACCAAGTCTCCCACTCATACATCTCATATTTAATGCCTTTAATCGCCTTATCGTCTTGTTTTGGGAAGAATGCAGATATCCTTCCAAGGCGCGTGAGTAGGTTCTTTTCATCAGCAGTAGGCTCCTGAGTCTCTTTAGAAAATTTATAATAATGCTCTTTCTTTAACTTGGATGAATTCTCTGTGAAATAAAGTCTTGCCTCATCCTGTTCGCCACGGGCCAGCATCCCGGTAAGCTTATCGAACACATCAGGGTCTGATTCTTTAGCAAAAGTATTAGTGGCCAAGCTTTTATCGAGTGACCGTAGGTTAGACCTGAGCGCAGCTGTCATCTTATTACGCTCTTCTACTGGAATATCCGCGTAAGTAATGTCCTGATTCTCTATCCTTGAGGCGTACTCTTCGTAATTACTAATCTGTAAATCTTTGCCCGCTTTTTCATCCAAAGCATATTGATACTTATAGCGATCCTCCACCATCTTTCTTAGCTCTATGTCTTTGATTTTAGAAGACTTATCCCTCATCTCAGAAATACCAAGCCCTTTAGCTCGCCATTCTTCAGCCAATGCGTAGGCTTTGGTTTCCTTTTTCTCGGTCTGCGCTGCGTCTTTCACCGAGTCTTTAAACTCAGGGGTAAGCATTTTGCCTAGCGGGCCTTTGATCATCTTAAGCCTTTCGTCTGGGTCGTTCTCCATCTCAACTTTTGTTTGTGCGAAATCACGGGCAAACTTCTGTTTCATCCCAGAGGCTTTTGTTTTACCTCCAGTACCGAAAAACCCATTCTCTTCATGAAGATCAATCCTTTCCAAGGCATTCTCTAATAATCTTTGGCGAGCCTCATTATCCTCTGTCTCTAATGCAGAGGAGCGGATCTTATCTAAATCCTCTCCAAGCCTAGCAGTCTGATGATCACCCTCAAGCTCGAAAGATCTTGTATTGGCCCACTCTGTACCTGACGCGAGGTCTACATTTGTGCGCTCAATAAATAGCTGTCGCGACGTAGGGTCTGTGATGCTTTTTGCTATTTCATCTCGATTTTTCTTAGTTTCCTCTGAAAATCGTTTAGGTAAATCAGAATAGTTATCATCATCTTTATACTTACCTTTGCTCTCTATCCCAGATACCAACCATGCTGATTCAGCCTGCGCCCTTTCTAATGCGCTTCTCTCGCTCTCCTCACGCTCCTGCACCTGCTCAACAACCTGCCCAGCACCCATAAGTGACCGACCAAGACCCTCCATAGCTTGCGCGCCTTGAGTGAGATCCATTGAGGCCATGCTACGACGAGCCGTAGGTACTCGTCTTCCTAGCTGTGTTGCATCTGGTATTGTTGGCATTATGCTTTAGCCCATGATGAATATGCTGAGCCAGCCCCACTAATTGCAGTGCTTATGGCTTTGGTTTTGGTTGCGCGCTTAATCTCTTTGCCTTCCATCCTTGCTGCTGCGGCTTGTGTCCTTCTACCTTTGGCCCTTTCTTCTCCTTCCCATAACGCCATGAGAGCGTTGTATTCGCCCTCTTCAGCTATATCTGTTGTGATATCCAAAACACCAGGATCTGTAGCCATAGCGCCGCCTGCTACAGCCCGAGCTATGGCTTTGGACTCTAATAGCTTTGCTTTGCGCCTTTCCTCAAGAGCCTGCTTGTCAGCAAGAGCCTTTTCATGCAGTCCTTGTGATTTTAGCTGCTCTTCATCAAAGTCAGCCATCGCCTCACGGGCTTGCCCCGCCTTTACGACGCTCATTACCGTAACGGCAGTGCCTACGACTTTAAGGGCTAGCGGGAGCCATGCCATCTGTATACCCTCCCGTCTTCTGAATCATGCATAAAAACAAAACCCAACCTCTCTAGAAACCGTGATGATGTAGGTAATTCAGGCTCGGCAATCGCCATAATAATACCTGGATGCTTTTCGAACATATCAAGCAGCATTTTACCAGCTTTCATAATGCTGAACTTATACTTAGCGCCTTTTTCATTTAAGCAGCTAAATGCTGTCATAAAGCCATCGTTGTACCTTAACCCACAAATCCCAACTATCTCTCCATCAACCTCACCCACAATAGTCCTACTTGAATTATGTGGTGGCTCACCAAAGAACTCCATCCAGTCCTTTCTTGTCCCTAAGCGTAGGTTAGGACTTGTCATGCGTCACCATCTGCAACACCGCAGCGAGCACAGTACAAGGGCGAGGAGCTGTAGCTCTTAAGAATAATCGTGTATCAGTTTTCCATTCCCCGTTAAACTCAAGCGCGTCAAAGTCATAACTAGACCAGATGTAACCTGAATCAACTTCCTTGCCTTCCTCATATAATGGTAATCCATCTAAGTGATCTGCGTCAGTGCCGTATTCAATCCCCTGAGCATGTGTATCCGCAAGGATCAAGCCTACTCCTGTAATCCGCTTTCTTTGATTTAACGCAGTACCCATGCCGGCTGCATAAGCCAGTTTAGAACTCTTAAAATCTGCCTCGTAAGTCTGCCCATACAGAACATTGGTATAACTCGCCCCGAGATCAAATTGACCGGATGCCACAGTAAACGTACCCCTGTCCGCGCCATCTGCCCACACGCCAACGGTCTCGCCTTCTAAATGACCTGCTCCTGTAATAGTCTGCCCGGTTGTTTCTACGAACGAATCAAGGCACTTGGATTGTGCAAAACCACCAACAACCCTTCCTTTGCATTCTGACTCTAAAGCCCACTTCTCGACGTATCTTCCATTGGTTCTATTTACTGTGTAGTAGACATTATCCTCTTCAGTCCCTGGCAAAATACAAACGTCTTCAATGTCTCCATCTGTTGTAATAGGCACCCAGGCCTTTAGCTGTTCGGCTGGGTCAGTAACAAACAACGCTGCTGTTCCGTCGTCCAATACAACATGTACCCTAGTATCTGGCTGCCTCTGCACTGCTATGCGTTTAATTCCGGCATTAAGAAGATTTGGATTTAGAGCGGTCAAGTCAGTTGAGGCATAATAACCATATACCTGTTCAGCCATGCTTAATTCGTATAATCTCGTTTCCGACCTACCGGCATAAATACCTCTGTTATCAATCACCTCAGCGTCAACAAAAGACGATCCATTGGTTGAGGCGTGCTTTAGATTGATCGTAGTTGAAGTGATAGCCTCATCAAGTGAGGATGATCTAACTGATATCTCAGCGCTGGCTGTACCCATCAGCATTCTTTGAAGAGGCAAAAGCCAGTGAATGTCATCAACTGGGCCAAAACCTATTTGCCGCCTTATTGCCTTGGTATCACCCTCAACATTGACGTCATAACTACCATAAGCATCAGATACAGAACCCCACAATTTAGACTTGCCAGCCCACCATAAGCGACCCTCAAAGAGTGAAACGGTCGTAGGATGCCCCCTCCTGTCTGACCACTCGCCCTCGTACCAGTCCCCGGTTTCGTCTGTGCTACCTAGATCTTTTACTACGATTGCGCTTACATTTTGATCATCTGTGAATGTAACGACTTTAAACACGCCTGTGATAGAACCTGCGCCATAGCTTAATGACGCCTCAATAGTTCCAGCAACATAATCACCTGTCTTAACACCAATTCGGTAGTACATTGTCTGATTGGCAAGCGCATCATTATAAGAAACACTTTGATCTGTGGTGTAAGTCGTTACATCAGCCCATGTACCCGGCTCGTTAACGCTTCTTTGCAAGGTGACGGTTGTTCCAGTCCCTGATAATCCAGATAGGAAAATACTAAAAGCGCGGCCTGACCCAGTCCCTGTTACCTTGATGTCCCCAGTAAAGTTATTCTCTGCGCTTATGGATGCTTCAACATCCTGTCCGGTTGAGTCAATCTGGAACAAAGCACCTACATTGGTCGACTTAAAGAATGCCTTATTGGAAGAAACAGTAATATCACCAGTGAGTCCACTCGGAGTAAGCTTGACAGGGCTAACATTAATCAATCCAAAAGGCCCATCCTCAGTATCAAAATCTACAAACGACCATGAGCTTTGGCTTCTCCTTTCGATTTTCTTCTGTTTCTTGTCCTTGCATGCTAAATAGATAACATCAGCAGACTGGTCGTAGCGAATATTGCCTATGTCAGATGCGCTGTAATCAGTAGGAAGCGTCATTACCCCGGTAGACTCCATGGCGATAGAGTCCACTAAAACCTCATACTCTTCCGCGCTTGAGAACTCTACATACAAATCACCCGTTGGAGTAACCTCAATACTGTGCTCACCGGTGCTTAAGGATGCACCAAGATACTCAGAGCCTCCAGATGTTGAGCCAAGTTTAAATAGAACAGGCCCGCGCTCTATAATGATCCTTATGGGGTGAGCGGTGCTCGTGTCTGTTACCGTGAAAGTTTGTCTTCTAATGGCCAGATCAGACCCATCACCGATAAGCGACAGGTAGCCGCCCGTCTTCCATGCTGAAGTTCCGCCTGTTTCATCGGCATCTGTCCAGCCTGTTAAATCAGTATCGAATGTGCCATTGGTGAACGTACCAGTGATTGCTGTTCTTGTGACTACCGCATCATCTACCCATACTCTCATGATGTTAGCGGTAAACTCTATCTTTGCTTTTGTGTCTGCGTTAAACACAAACGGGATGGAGTGGGATACGGCATCATTGTGCGTTGACCCTAGATATTTCCAGCCAGGTCTTAGCATCATTGCGCCTAAAGACCTTGGTATCCAGTTGGTTTGAGTTTCAGCAGACCAGGTAATACGGTCTAGATCCACCCTCGCTAAAGCAAGCGGATCAACAACCCCTCGGTTAAACGCTAGTAATGGTGCATTCTGCCTTGGCATTATGTTGGATATCCATGCCTATATCGTCTATTGGCGCTCCTTGACCCTGCCCATGCCCCAGTTACAGGCTTTCTTGTGGGGGACTTCATGGCGTCTTTGTTCTTGGCATTTCTCCTCATCAGCTCCAAATGCTTAGTCGCTGCATCCACGGCCTTATCGTTTTTAATCCGAGGTGCAATTTCATTTGCAAGAAACGCCTCAACAAAGCGAGCGAATGATTTAGGCCAAACACCCATGTCACCACCACGAGTATTATCATTTGAAACATACGATACAAAAACTTCATCATCTTCACCGTATAGCAGTTCACCCTCATCTGTGTAATCCCTGATAGGATTTGTGAGATATTCATCCCTCCATATCCCAACAAGACGCACCATATCTGTAGGCTTTGTATAAGCCCGCTGATATCCGAAATCAGGCTCTATCCCAGTGTCATATTGAATCTTCACCGTAACAAGCGCAAACCTCCAGCTAGCCTCCTCTAACCATGAATCATGCGCGTGCTCATCCCACGCATCATCCAATAGCCGTCTAGGCTCTCTGTTCTCAGTCAGGGTCGTTTTACGCTCCCCAACAATACGGAGAGCGCCGTTATAGAGAGAAAGCTTGGTAGTGGCCATTATGCTGCCTTATCAGCCATGTATTGTTCTTTGGCTGCTATTGCATCTTCTTTAAGATCAAAACCGCCGCGCACTTTTGCCTTGTCTTTGGCGGACATAACACACCACTTACCTTTGCCACGGTGCTCTACATAATATTCGTCTGTGTCTTCATCCACAGCGTCAGTCAGCTCAATACGACTGAGAATTCTTACCTTGGTAAACAACTGCTCCGCCTGAATCACAAATAACTCGGCGTATTCAGTGTAGTCTGAGGTCAGCACCTCAATAATGTCATGCCTACTGATATTCTTGGCCACGTGCGCCCAAAACTGAGGGTCTAGCAATTGATCAATGGTTTGTCCTTCTGCTAATTGCAACCTGTGAACAATGCGCTTTTGCTCAGCTTGGCCTAACTGTTTCTCTTTTAACATGAGTTCTCCTAGTGGGGGCGAGTTACCCCGCCCCCGGTTAGCTTTAGCTTAGACCTACAGTACCAACATTTTCTACGATGGTTCCGTTGCCTGCGCTATCAAACCACACAACCAAACATTCCAGCGGTGCGTTTAGGGTGGCAACATTGTTAGTGCCATTAAACGTCCCAGCAGTAAGCGTGAGAGTGTGAGCCGCAGTACCTGAAGCAGAGGTATTAACAACTACAAATAACCCCTGATGATCAAGTGATGTTGCGATGGTTGCCTCGACAGCTACAGTTGCGTGATTCAACTCTACCGAACTTACACCAGGTGTAACCGCCCCGGTTGCAGTGAGTTCTTGTACCAGCGCATCATCAAGCGTTGCTGCACCATCTGTGGTGACAGAGCTAACAGTCAAGATATTAAGCTTGGTGTTAGTCGTATCGATATGATGAACAACATCACCAGCAGCCATGCCTAAAGCATCGCCGTTAGAGATATAATCAGCAGCAGTTACCGCAGCCTTATCATCACCGTCTTTATATACCCATACTTTACCCGTTCCACCTAATTGCTGTGAAACAAGTGCAGGAGGGTTAGTAGTTGCATAAGCCATGATTAACCCCCTTAGCTCAGTTGCAATGCAGAGCCGTCGTGATTGATAACCACAACGCCGCTGTTTTGCAGAAGTTTAGCACCACAATAAACAGTGGTACGCGCATATGAATAGTCCTGCTCATCATCATATCCAACAGCTGAATCTATGCCCGCAGTGTTAATGGCATGACCAATTGCAGATTCATGATAGGCAAAACACTTCTCAGCATTAGTGCCGACACCAGGAAGGTTTGGATGAACGATAAACTTCATTCCCATCCACATGTAGTAACCCGGAGCTTTATCGGCCCAGAGAATATCACCTCCTTCAAGTGGTTTCTTAGTGATGTAGTCAGCAGAACTGAAAGCAGCTAGTTCTGTTAAATACGCTTCACACGCTGGTGTAATCACGTTGCAGATCATCCCATCGAAAGGCACTTCGGCATTACCCAGAGTAGCTTTAACAGATGAAAAGATACGCAGGGTCGCAACAGCAGCACCACCAGTATCAATGGTTCCGGTATTGAGCTGATCGATGATCTGATCGTCAATCTTCCGGTTAACAACACCATAACTGGTTTCCTGCATGATGCGACGCTGGTCGCTCTGTGATTGGAACACGTTGAAGCCTGTCTTCTGAACAAGATCATGCTCTTCAGTCAGGGTGCAAGTATTCTGGTTTAAGTTATCGCCACGTGCTGGGATTTTACCATTCACGCCACGAGTAACAGTGGATGCGCCGCCAGAATCAGCAACCAGGAACACGGCCTGATTACCTTTAATGACAGCTTCGGTTGTTACAGTATCTCGGAGTATACTCTGGCGTTGTTCAAAACCATGAATATACTCCTGACGATACTGAATCTGTGCAGCAGTATCAGCCATTAGGCTTCTCCTAATATTACGTTAATAAATTACGCTTTTACGAGTAGCCATCAGGTTGATTCGCGGGTAGCCTTTCGGGGCCGCTATTCTTCCCAACAGGGTCGTTCTATATGCGTTTCTGCGCTTTCGCGTTTTTGGGCATTTAGCCCAGTTTAGCAAGCACCTCCGTGAGTTCACGGTAACGCGCTTGATTCTTTTCAGCATTTGGGCCTTTCCAGTAATCACTGGAACGATTGCCCATCTTTGCCTCTAACCCAGCGAGTTCTTCTTGAACGCTGGCTTTCGGATTAGTTGTATTCGGTATCACTGTGGCAGCAGGGTTAATCTGTCTCTCCATATCTGCTAACCATGCCAAGGCTTCTGGACTATTCAACAGCGCAGACCCATCTGGCATCCTGGCACTCGCCACATCCTCTCTAATGTTCTCAGGAATGCGATTCAATACGTTACGAATCGCATTCATATTCGATTGGTAATCTGGCCCCCATTCATCACGTAACGTGGTGATTGCGGTCTCTTTTTGTTCGTTATCATTAGCTTCAAGCTGCTGTTGCTCTGCTTCTCTGGCAGTGTAGTAAGCATTTAGAGCTGCCTTGACCTGCTCAGGCTTAGCATCTGCGGCATGCATGGATTGAAGAACGCTATCGAGAATAGGCTTGTCTTGCTCGCCAATGATAAGGCCATCGCCTAGATCGGTATCGTAGTCTTCCCATGTTGCAGGTATCCCCTGATCCTCGCGCCATGTAGCTAGCTCTTCCTCAGTGCCTTCTTCTGGCTTTGCCATCGACTCAGATGTGCGGGCCTTATCGTGAAAATCCACCATGGCTTTGGCGGCGGCCTCTGGGCTTTGGAATCTACCTAGGAGCTTAGCTGCTTTCTCATTCTCGCCAGCCATAACATCACGCCAGTTCTCGGGGAACTGAACGACATTATCTTTGACTTGCTCATTACTTGAGCCTCCACCAATATCCTTATCAACACCACCAGAACCGGCCCCGATATCTTCAGTGCTAGTTTGATCTGTGGCCTCTGGCGCTACGACTGTCTCTGCGGCTGCTTCGCTCATTTGAAATACTCTCCTATGTTAATCAATGTCATTTTAATAATTTGCTTACCTATAAACTGTTTACCTAATGCAAAATCCGTCTCTCTTTGGTCTGGATGGAAGGCTAAGTCATGTGCTTTGCACAGCTCTTTGACTATCCAATCCAATGCTAACTTCTGTTGATGCTCTGATGCCTCACCCCTAGATAGAGCCTGAATAGCACCAACGTGCTTCTTTTCAGGCTTAGGAGGCCGTAACGGGCTAGATTCAGACAGCTTCAACGCCCTGCTCCATACCTTGCTCCATAGCCATCATTGCGGCTTGCTTGGCCATGATCTCGTTCCTGGCTTCTTCAGTTTCATTGTCATCATTCAGCCACTTAGCTGGCACCCCGACACCGTTAAGCGCGTCTTCAAATGCGCCATCTATGTCAATTCTTGCTACAGCCATTTGATCTATCTCAACAGCCTCTCTCAGCAATCCTTTCATCTCCAAGAACTTCTGTCCCTTATCACGATCAACAGCTTCTTGTATCGGTGAGCTGAATTTGAACTGCACATCAGCACCCCTAAGCTCTTCAGGTATGTCTTGTGGTGAACCAAATGCCCCGGTTGACATAAGCAAATCAAATGTCGCCTCACACAGTCTGCCGTTGTACTCCATCTCCATTGGCTCGAAGATAGGCAGGGTTTGCCGCACGAACTCTTTGATTCTTTCGCTTACCTCATAAGCCGTCATATCACCAGGATTAACAGGAAGCGATAGCTTGTTGAGGTAGAACGCTTCAGCAATCATCTCTCTGACTCCTGCTTGCATTTCCATTCCTAGTGGCATGCCGCCTCTATCCTGGCTTAATGGCCTTAATACCTCACCTAATCTTTCATCATATTCACGATCAACCCAAGTAACACCACCGGCCATGAGGTCTAGCTCACCTCTCAATGCTTCCTGTACACCCAGCAAAGGCGGGTTAGTGAACTTCTCACCAGCCTCTAGCAGAGTTTGAGTCATTGCCTGGATTAAGCGAGCATCTGGCAAAGCCGCTACAGTAGCAGGAGAATAAGCATAAGGTGAGCCGGATACAGTCTGCCATCTCGGGATGATGTACATCTGATACCCAAGTCCAACTACTTCTAATTCTGTGTCGTTTTCTGTGTCTACATAGATGGAAACAAACGGTGTATTGAAGTCTTCGCCATCAAAATGCTCTGATGGAACTACAATATGCATGCAGTTGATAGTGCAATTAGGATTCTTTTGTGCTTTTTTAACCACCTTCTGGTCAACCGTCTTTGGGAATATCCTCATTAACTGTGAAGCGGTAGGCTTCCACTGACGGTAGACGCTCTCTACCTCACCTCCTGGCCCCTCATTCCATGCTAGATCTCTCAAGTGCCAGCACTGGTACAAAAGCCCATTTCTTAGGTGGTTTAACTGAAGCGATACAGCGCACTGCCCAAACGCAGCAAAATCATGGTCGCCTTCCTTAGTGGCACGAACAAACCCCGAACCTCTGGAGTACATAATCTTGCGTTGTACTTCTGTTGCTCGATCTAACCATTCAAGACCTGGTATATCTTCTTCTGTCTGATCCGTGCGGATCTTGAACCAGTTATCCCTGCGGAGCATTGAAGACAGTGAGTTTCCTAAATCTCTCCTAGCTATGATGGGGTAAGATGAATACAAATGATCAGCGAACTCTTCACCATCAGTGCGCTTATAGATAAAATCTGCGCGCTCAGGGTAGAAGTTCTCGCCAATAGTCTGCCATAACCCCAACATTGGCGTTTTCTGTTCTATAGCGCCCTTACCCTCTCGGATGAGGGTTTTTACAGCTTGTCTCACCCGCCCAGCCCTTGGTCTTCGCTAAGCACAGTACTCGCCCTGCCGGATCTCCTGGCAGCCTGAGCTACCTTCTTTTTCTTTACCTTGCGCAAGCCTTCCTCATCAGGAACTGGCATCGGCGCTGGCTTTGGCACCACTACCGGCTTTGGCTTCTTTGGCTTTGAAAATAATCCACCCATATCATCCACCTAGTTTCTTTCCCGTTCCAAGAACGGTGTTTACTGGAGCTTGGTCACGAGATGCAAATACACTCGCTCTGCGTTTTGTCTTCTTGCCTGCGATCTTCTTAGTAGACGCGGGCATGTCTATTTCAACCACCTCTGGATCTGGTGGATTTTCTACGGCTGGGTCTCCTACATATTTACCGACAGCCTTCCAAGTAAGATCCAATGGGTCAAAGAACTTCCTAATTGACTTCTTAGGAGTAGCCATTAGTGTCTTGACCTGTTTCTTGTTGAGCAACTACTGCGCTTAATGGTTACTTGTCCGTGTGATTTCCATCCGCCGCGCATGTTAGCTATTGTATTTCCTACTGAATATGCAATAGACACACAGTCGCCTTTGTTTGTGCTTCGCCCTATCCGCTCAATGAGTTTCTTTTTAGGCTCTAGTGCTATGGTTCCGTTGTTTGTTTCATACCTCAATGCTGTAAGATCAGACAAAAGCTCTTGATCTGGAGGTAACGCAATATCTGAACCACCCGGCTGATCTGGATCTAGTGCCTCCATTAGCTTCCAATACACCTCTGTTCTGCGGTTCTTCAGCTTGTATCGTGTACCTGAAGTCTTAGTCTTGCTGGCCTCGCTGCCTTTATAAGCGACCACAGGTATGTCGTTGTCTGTAAAATGCTTGTAGGCTGAGCTTCCATATCCACCACCACAATCAATACCAATTACCGCACCATCACGGCGCATTGCCAGCACTTTCCCTGCTATATCTGTTCCTAATGGCGTGTCTTTACCAGGAATTACCTCTATCTCACTGAACCAATGGCCATGGCGTTTAACAATTGTATTGTCATCTTCACCACCCTGGGCAGCATCTGCGCCTATTGAACACATTGGCACACCTTCAGGTGCTTTTGGCTTCCATCTTTCCTGTGCTGCCATTACCCACGTAGTAGGGATTAACTGAAAAGGATGGTCTTTTAGACCTAGATCGAAGCGGCCATCACGGTATGCATCGCGCAGTTCTTTAGGCAACTGAGCCAGCATAGCTGCATACTGACCATCTTCTGCAAGATCAGGGTTATCTTCTAGACCTGCTCGTATAAACGTGCGTGATTTAGCATAGACCTGCTCACCATTAATTAGATGAGGCCCGCGACCTTCTACTTCTACCTCTTTGTCATCTTCACCGGTGGTGTACCAGCGTAATTCCCCAGGCTTGGCAGGGTTTGAATGCTTTGGATCTAGCCATGCAGCCCAGCGCCGAATAACCCACAAGCCTTCAGCGGTAGTAGGGGGGTTACCTGTAGCGACAACACGGCATCGTTGACCCGGCGTGGTTGACCTATTCCAGCCAATAATGAATTGATACTGTGACTCAAGGAAATCTGGAAGCTCATCGAATCCTTTTAGATCGTGCGGCTTACCCTTGTACCTCTGCTTGTCTGTCTCTGCCTGACAGCCGCCGAATGAAGTTATGTGGCCCTCACCCCTGTAGACCAAATCAGACCCGTTCCAGCCATCTCTTGCACCACCATGAATGCGCCCTATCAGCTCATCCTCTGCAAGGTCTTTGGCATCCTCACGAATACGGCGAAGGATCAGGGATTTCTCATGTTGAGTCTGCGACAGGCCTACAAGCAGTGCAGACTTACCACCTCCAGCCTGTCCACCATAGAACAACTCATCAGCCTCAGAGAAGAATGCGTCTGTTTGCGGGCCTGGGTTTGGTATCCATGTGGTATCCATAGTGCTAGCCACAAGATGATCGGCAGCCTCCTTACCATCCTGGTCAAGCTTGGTAATATCTTGCACTAGCTCAAGAAGCATCACTAGTCCTCTTGGCTCGCTCTAAACTGAAGACCAGCCGTCGCGCGTACTCTTTTGCATCGGCCTCAACAACTGCTACCGGATTATCAGATTGACCGCCTACATCATGTTTTTCATGATATCCATGTTTTCCAAGTGCCAGCTTTGTAATATTGGAATTAAACTCTCCTGAAAGCCCCTTATTTATGAGGATAGACTCTTGTTTTGCCAGTATTTTTGCTAATATGGCAGAAAACTCTTCCTTACCTTCCTCTGTTCCCCATACCCTAAGCGTCTCTCTTGAGATATTTGAAACTACAGCTAAACCTGCAATTGAGGGGATTTGATCCTCATATTTTGAATTAAACTTATCCAGGTAATCCTTGGCTATTGTAAGGAATTCAGGAGTGTATTTTGTAGGGCGACCACCGGGCATTACTCAAACCCCAGACAAAAAAAGCCACCGACGCAATTAAGTGCCGATGGCAAGGGGGAGTTTTGAAGCATGTATTTGATAAGTTGTCCCTCACGTCATCACGACGTTAGTTTCAAAGCCTAGTGATATTAGATGCAGTCCATCTAGGCCTGGGCATGGCGCGATTCACATCGCGAACACATCTTATTACAGTTAATTATATAACATCTTGTTGTTATTACAACTTTGTAGGCGGCTCCCTTTCCTATATAGCCTGATCTCTCAGTAAAGCAGGCGGTTCTGTTTTGGGTTTTCCTGCCTTTTTTTTCTTTCTGTTCTCCTCAATTATCGCATAGTTATCCCTATATTCCTTTGTTGCAGCTCTTGTTCGAATGAATTTCCCAGTGTGTTCGTTGACTGTGGTCATGGTGATATCTCCCTGTTTGTATACTTAATAATCGCCGCCAGAGTGAGAGCCACAATTATAACAATAAATCCTACTGCGGTAGCGAAAGCAGACACCACTGACCACAGCATAGATAACGCCTCCATAACACTCTCCCCTTAGCCTGAATACACGCAAGCAAGAAAGGCTATATACCCAACGTATACAACCAACACCAACCCATATGGCACCAAGTCTCTCATCGCAACTCGATATAAGTAAGATACCCATCAGCCGTACTTGCGCTTAGCTCAAGGCTTAGCGCCTCTCCTGCGACTGTCTCGAATAGCCCAGCAAGGCATTCGTCCTGAACTACAGTACTACCAGCAAGCAGCAAGCAGCATTTGACCGGTCAGCGCCGTTCCGCCTGCCCCACTCTCAAACCTGGCTGTAGCCGCGCCACCACCTACCAACATAAAAGAAATAACTCTTATCTTCTTTCCTGTAACCGCTGCAACTAATGACGTATCACCAGAAGCAGCGTCTATCACAGCGTACTTAACGTCTGGTGCGTGTAAAATTGATTCACTCATAATAGCCTCTAATTTAAATAACCTGCTCTATATGCACATTGCATGAGGAATAATAGCTCTTCCTCTTCAGTTTCCAATCTTTTACGTGGATACTGCTCTCTTGCGCCTTCTCCAGGCTCTTCAATGGCTGCCCCAGCGCCATCAACCCATATACCCGTTAATGCAAGATGGCTTCTCCAGCCTGCCTGAGATACAGAAGGTGGAGAGCTAGGCCATACGCCCGTTAAGCCTAGTATCCCACCCCAGCCGCCAGCCATTAATCAGTATCAGCCCCAGTAATAGGGTCTGCCGCCGCATCTGTGGTGAGGGTCTGTGTTCCAAGGCTTGTAGCGTCATCTGCTTCAGTTATGGTTAGTGTTGTGCCAGATATACTGACTTTATTAACCAGTTTAGCAATCGCTCCAAGCAATGACCTAAAAGACTTAGCATCTCCATCAGCACTAGCTGCTGCTGTAGCAAACGCTCTGCGCAGAACATGATCTGCAATCTTGTTGCCTCCAGCGTCTGTTACAGTCACTCCCGCAAGAATCGTATCTACATTGGTATCAATAATGTCTTGCTTGGTTTCTGTGGCAAATCCTGTTGCAGTCGCCCAGTTCCCTTGGTTTCCTTGCAGCTCATTGGTATCAGCAAGTATCAAAGCAACTTCACTAGCCTTTACTGAACTATCAGTGCCTAGTGGTGTGCCTGTGCGATTATCAGTCACCGTTGCAGCAATTCCAGTAATATCCACAGTAGCATCTGCGCCGTTTAGAATAATTTCGCCGAAATTGCCGTTTAGCTCGATGGTGTCACCTGCCAAAATATTGTTGATAGTTACACTGCCGTTGTGGCTCATTATACTGAGATGAGATCCACCAAGAGAATTCATATCAAAGATCGAGACTGTCCCGTTTTCCTGGTAACAACGCTCTACGATATGATTAGCAGCAGCGCCTAAAGTATATGTGCCAGTTAAGGCGCACCCTGTCAAATGACCAATACCTAGCTCTAAATTACCAACATGCCCTCCGTTTACATGCGCCTCACCCGTGGGACAGGTTCCAATACCTGAAATAGTATTGAAATGATAAAAATGTGACTTGCTTACATCGTTTCCAGCTCCAGACCCAATAACCAAAGTAGCACCCTGGCTATCCCATATCTCCGAAGTATGATCCTCAAGAAACGTTATAGATGAATCATTGCTCGCTTTAAACTTATACAGCCCGATAGATATAGCTATCGTTATGGCATCAGCAAGACTATCAACATTGTTTAGATCTGTTCCATTTTCGTAATCATCAGTTCCAGCTGCTCCGTTTACGGTATTAATATGAACAAATCCATCTGTGTACCCACCAAACTCTGAGAACAACTCCAGTCTATTTGCTGCACCTGCATCATTGCTGATGGAGTACGTATCCGTTTCAGGTTTATTAGTAATTGACGATGTAGTGACCGCAGTTCCTAGCCAGGACCCTACATCAGCACGACCATTAGCATCAATATTGTATGTATTCGCTGGTGTAGTTGATCTTACAAGCTGAGCGTTGCCGTATGCTACGTCGCTTACAATGGCGTAAGCATCCCCCGTCTGCGGAAATCCAGTATAAACCTGAAGAGTAGCGGGGATAGCTCCAGTTCCTATAAATGTCCAAGCAATGTGATCTCCGTTTGTCTCTCCTTGAGTTGGAGCATATGAATGATATCCA
>Ga0316190_10001292_pt1 | contig 18013 bp, 17 predicted proteins | sample Eddworburrow2_MG_FD_204929 | JGI IMG/M metagenome (GOLD analysis project Ga0316190, IMG submission 204929) | Coastal sediment microbial communities from Maine, United States - Eddy worm burrow 2 | ecosystem: Environmental > Aquatic > Marine > Coastal > Sediment | place: USA: Maine | collected... | reverse complement strand
CTTGCACATAACCTGTCAACATGTGAAAAAAACACCGCCCACTGCCAACAGAAGTGGGCTGGTCTCTCTGGACAGTTATTGGTGATTTATAAGTGCTCTTTGTCATGCTGCCGCCAGCTACAGTTGGCGCTTTTCGCAATAAATTTGATCTGGTATTTTTCTCTCCATACCATAATGTCTTCGCTCCTGATTTGGGATGAATAAAATAAGACTATCGATCATTTAAAGCAATGTTCGAAAATAACAGACTCTTTCTCAACCAAAAGCGCGCCTTCTGCGGGGAATTTGACCCGTTCATTCGGGTGTTTGGCTCGTTCATGCGGGCTTTGACTCGCCCTTCGGGGTGTTTGACCCTTCCTGCGCGGTTTTGAGCCGCCCTTCGGGGTATTTGACCTTTCCTGCGGGGTTTGGAGCCGCCCTTCGGGGTATTTGAGCTTTCCTGCGCGGTTTTGACCCGTTCATTCGGGGACTCACGGTCATTGAGCGGAATCGAAATGACAAAAGCTTGTGCGTGTCCGGAGCGCTTGACCAGCAATCGCGCGCCGGGCGACTGGATGAATGATCTTCCCGATCCGGTTATCGCAAGACCATTTCTATTGTTCCTGTTAATTATGGCGATGATTTTAGAGGCACATCGATTAATCTGACACTTGGCGTTGGCAGACTTACAACGTTTGTCAGCTTTTAAATGCAGATATAACCGAGCAGGCGGGTATCGAATACGCCATTATGTATGAGAAAAATCGAGAACGCCATTGCAAAAAATCAAAAGACGCCAGCCCGTTAATCTCCCGCCAACGCTCTGTTCATGCATTCTACCTGAAGTCGGTTTTGCGGCCAATGATTGCGCAAAGCGGACACACTTCACGAGCATGGCGGCGCGCCGGACAATATTCGCGGCCAAAGTAAATGATTTGTAAGTGCAGTGTGTTCCACTTTTCGCGCGGAAAGTGTTTTTTGAGATCTTTTTCCGTTTGTGTAACCGATTTTCCGTTGGAGAGTCCCCAGCGATATGCCAAACGATGAATGTGGGTGTCGACAGGGAAAGCGGGAACAGCAAAGGCCTGCGCCATGACCACCGAAGCTGTTTTATGGCCAACTCCGGGCAATTCTTCTAAATCTTTGAAATTGTCGGGAACATTGCCATTGTGCTTCTCAAGTAAAATTTGGCAAAGGCCGACGATTGCCTTTGCTTTTCCGGGCGCCAATCCAATCGGTTTGATGATGCTTCTAATTTGCTCAACTGTCAGTTTTGATAATTTTTCCGGCGTATCGCCTTGCGAGAACAAAGTCGGTGTCACACGGTTTACCATCTTGTCGGTGGTTTGAGCGGACAGCAACACGGAAATTAACAAGGTGAAGGGGTCTTTATGCTCCAACGGAATTGGCGGGTCAGGGTAAAATTCATCTAATTTCCGGATGATAATCTCAACTTTTTCTGACTTGGTCATTGCGCGCCGATATCTCCTTTTCTCATACACCATGTGGTCATGCAGCGTTGGTTTTGCACAATTGTGGTTTTGATCGGATCGAGCAATTCAGCTTGCATTCTTTGCGTGATTTCCAGGAGCCGTTGTTCATCGACCAGATAGCGGGTAGAGCCGTCCGGCAAAAGATAGCGTCCTTTGGAAAGTTGTTTAACTTGCGATTCCATGCCGATTTTACTGGCCAGGCGACAGAAGAAGAGGCCGCCGCGCTGCAAAACCCGCCAGATTTCCGCAAACATCTCATCAAAATGTCGGTGGTTTGCGGCGAAGTGGAGAACAGCGTTGCAAATCACCAGATCAAAGCTTTCGGTTGCAAACGGCAGGTCGGAGAGTTGCGCGATTCTGAAGTTGGTGAGCGGCAGACGCGGGGCGAGCCGACTGGCTTTTTGTTGCGCCAAACGAATCGCATTTTCATCTTCATCAACGCCAAACACTTCAAAATCATTGTGTAAAAAATAGTCCAGATTACGGCCATGGCCGCAGCCGGCGTCCAGCGCGGTTTTCAGGTTATTCACGCGGCCTTTCAGAATTTGGTCGAAAAGGTAGATGTCGATATTGCCTAAGAGATGGTGTAAATCTTCTGGAGAACAGGTCATTTGTGAGCGCCGCCTTTCCGGTTAACCGATAAGTTTTCGTTTGATGGATCTGCCAATAAAGCGCGTTTTGTCACCGAGGGGAAATCGTTTCAGGACGGTTTGCACCACGCCCTTGGTAAAACGTGTCCGCTTTGAATAGTCTATATTTACATCGACGATAACAGGTTGTCCTTTCTGGGCAACTTGCAGCGCGTTTTCCATTATCGTATCGATTTGGTCATTGCTGTTGATTTCAAGGTAAGCGGCTCCGGTTGCCATGGCGACCCCTTGCAGTTTAATTTCGCCAAGCGTTGAACAGGTTTTGCGATTATATGGAATTTCCTGGCCTTGCGATATTTGAGACAATTCGCCGTCGTGAAAAACAAAATAAACAACACCCAAGCCATGCACTGCGGCGGTCAATGTTTCCATACAGGTCATTAGAAAACCGCCGTCGCCAACCACGCCGACAACTTGTTTTTGCGGATGAGCAAATTTGGCTCCAATAGCGGCTGGAACACAATAGCCCATACAGTTGAAGTCGGTGGGGGATATGAAATGCTTGCTCTTACGAACTTCAAATAATTCTGCGGCAAGGAATGTATGGTTGCCATCGTCAACAACCATGATAGCGTCATCATCGAGTTGTTTTCGCAGCGCCTCGAAGAACAGGGCGGGGTTCACTTTCTGGTTAAGATGTTTTTTCCACTCAGCGAGATAGCTTTCCTTGTCAGTGCGGATTTGCGCCTGTATTCCTTTGTGCAAAGCTTGCCCGGGCGGGTTATTTTTTAGGCGCGCCCGGATGGCCGACAACGCTTCTTTTGCGTCAGCCGCAATTTTTATTAGCGCGGGATAATTTTTGTCAAAGACTTGCGGATTGATATCGATGTGAATATGCGCAGCCGGAACACTTAAACCAAAACTGCCGGTTGGAATTTCAGCAAATCGCGCCCCGACCGTGAGCAGGCAATCGCATTGCCGGAAAGCGTTTTCAGCGGCTGGAACAGAGGCCGGCCCAAATCCCATGCCAACATGCAATGGGTGATTTCCCGGAAAAACACTCAACCCTTGCAAAGTGGTGGCGACAGGCGCATTGAGCATTTCGGCCAATTCGACCAATAAGTCCGTTGCGTCGCGCGCGCCCCATCCGGCAAAAATACCCGGTCTGGCTGACTCTTTCAGCAATAACGCCGCTTTGTCCAACTCATTTTCATCCATTTTGGGCGACTTTGCGGCTGCCGAAAAGACGGGCAATTTTCCAACTTCTCCTTTGAACAACTGAATATCCACCGGCGCTTCGATGAAAACCGGCCCCGGTTCTCCGCTTATCGCGATATGATAGCCTTCAAAAATGGCGGGAACCACTTCCGCATGACTTTGAACCAGCCTCGCGCTTTTCGTGATGGATTTCAGGAACTGAAGCTGATCCCATTCATGCAATTGATATGATTTGTCGCTATCTCTGCGGATTCCGCCTGAAATAATCAACATTGCAATGCCGTCGAGGAAAGCTTCGCCAATACCGCTCATGGCGTGCGTCACGCCGGCTGAAGGAACAATGACAAGGGCTCCTATTTTATCGCTGGTGCGACTAATAGCGTCTGCCATGAAAGCTGCGCCGCATTCATGGGTAACCAGCACAGGCTCAATTTTGGATGAATTGTTGAGTTCATCGTAGATCTCAGTATTTTGCACGCCGGGAATTCCGAATGTATGCGAGATAGGAAGCTGTTCAAGCGCATATCGAATCAGAAAAGCGCCGGTTTTCTTCGTTCCAATCATGACTCCTCCATAGTTTCCTGCAGATTACGTGTGTTGAATGATTGAGCGCGCCGCAGCCCTTCCGGTCAGAATGCAACCGCCGAGGAATGTGCCTTCAAGGGAACGTTTGCCATGTATGCCGCCGCCGCCAAAACCAGCCGCCTCTCCAACCGCAAAAAGGCCGGGTATCGGTTCGCCCTGATAGTCTAAAACACGACATTGTAAATCTGTCTGTATGCCGCCGAGGCTTTTGCGAGTCAAAATAAATTCACGAAAAGCCACCAACGGCCCTGCTTTGGGGTCGTTTATTTTCTGAAGATTGCAGGTTCGCAAGCGGTCGGCTTTATATTTTCGGACTTCTACAATCCTTCTTAACTGTTCATCTGTAACGCCTGCAGCGCCCTTGTCAATTTCAGCGTCAAACGCACTCACCTCATTTTTCAGTGTCTGGCAATCGACTTGATGGCTTTCCTCCAAGGCGTTCATTTTTTGAACCAGGCTGTCAAGGTCATTGGCAATGAGCATATCACCGGCCTCTTTGACAAGACGATTATAGAGTTGATGGTTGCCGAAAATGAGATTGCGGATTAATCTCAGCTTCTTCTTATTTTTAAAAGCCGACATGTATTCCGCGCCTGAAACCGCCAATTCCTTTAGCGCAATTTTTTTGTTTAAAATTTGCCAGGAGTATTGGCCGGGCTGCTTACATATTTCCTCCACCAGATAGCTTGTATCGGTATAGCCTTGCAAAGGTCTGGGGCCGATTCGTTGGCCAAGCGCGTTTACCCAAAGGGCGGAGCGTGGAGGAAGCAGACTTAAGCCATGATGCGGCCTGTCCGGGTTGGGATGAGGAATGCCTGCGGCATAATGCCATTGTTTGTCGAGATGGGTGATCTTGCCGCCATGTTGTCCGACAACATCGTGCATTCCGCCATCGGCGTAGCGATGAGAGCCATTCAAAAGACGATCAGGCGCTTTTCCCCGTTCAGCAGGCCAGTTCTCACGAACCTTGGCGAGGTCGCCGCCACATATTCCGCCTGTGGCTATAATCACAAGATCAGCGACGGCTTCAAAAGGCTCGGCGGTGTTTTCAATTATACCGAAACAGCCATTGATCTCACCAGCTTTTGTGGAGAGTCCTGAAACGGCATGTTCAAATTTAAGTGATAGATGGTCTGCGTGCGCGCAAGCCTGTATTTGGCGGACAACACATGCAACCAGTTCATGGCCGGTTCCCCAGACAATGTGCCAGCGCGGCAAGGAATTGCCTTTTTGCAGCAAGCCGCGTTCCGGCCAATTGGGCAGCGGAAGAAAGTCAACTTTGCGTTTTTTCAACCAGTGATAGATGGTCTCCAGTGAAGTATTCACATAAACTTCAGCCCACTTTTCAGGCCAATAATCATTTTTAGAAAACTCTGCATAGCGCAACCAATCTTGCAATGCGATTTCGGCAGAATCTTTAATGCCCAAACGTCGCTGTTCAGGCGTGTCTACAATCATGATTCCACCGAACGACTCTTTGGCCAGGCCGCCGAATCTTTGCGGTTTGTCACGATCGAGCAGTAAGACTTTCGCGCCGCGCTCAATTAAATCAGCGGCTGCGGTAATTCCGGCCAGGCCGCCGCCAATAATAATCACATCGGCCTCGTATTTTTGGGGACGAATATTGATTTGTGACATTTAGTCTGCTATGATTTGTTCGAAAAGAGCGTCGTAAGAGGGCAACATTTTGTGCCATGAATAGGCTGAAATGGTCTGGCGCAATTGTGGCGAAACTTTTGGTTTGCCGGTGGTGAGCAGTTTTTCGAGCTTTGTGGTTAGCTCATCATAGTCATCGTAAAAATGATCTGCATGCAGATCGGCCGACACCAGCTCAGGGTAGGAGAGGCGCCTTGGCAGCAAAGGATAGCAGCCGCAATAAATCGCTTCAGCAACGCTGATGCCAAAAAAATCCTGGATGGAAGTTACAGGCAAAATTGTCGCTCGCCAGAGCCATCGGGCATAATCTTCGAAGCTTTTCGCATATCCATACCTGACCACTCTGTCGCCTAAAATTCGCCGCGCCAAAACAAATTCCTTTGGCTCTCTGCTAAAATTTTCACCGAGCAGCGCGATCTGAAAGTCCAGCCCTTTGTTGGCGAGGGAAAACAGCGCTTGAAAGAATTCACCTGGATTTTTGTCGAACTCCCAACGATGGTTCCAGATAATCAATTTTGTGTTTTTTGTCTCCTGTTCCGCATAATTGTCGAGACCGGAAAGATTTAAACCCAACGGCAGGACATCGCTTTTTTGTCTGATTGCCGCCACAGAATCTAAATTTTGCTGATCCGGAAAATGCTTGAGAAAACGTCCGGCTTCGGTAAGAAAGCTTTCCTGATGATAGTGCGAGTTGAACAGAACTTTGTCGGCTGTCAAGGCCGAAACATAATTAATGAAACCGTAATGTTGATCACGCTTATGCACAACATCACGATCATCCGGCGACCAAGGGTAAGTTAATTGGTTTTCATGGAAATAGATGGCAGTCGGAATATTTTGAGATTTTTTGCGGGAAAGCGAGAGAAATGTGGTAAGGTCGAGCATGTCGGTGGCAAGTATCAAATCCGGCTGAAAAGAACTTGCGATAAACTGTTGAGCCAGGCTAATGGCACCGCCATGCATTCGCCATTTCCAAAAGTTTCCCGGAAGGCTAAGTATTTCGATCTCATGTCGGCTTAGCGCGCGATAGCTTTCTGCCCAAGCTTTGTGCGAGCCCGTAAAATACGGCTCAATAAGTAAAATTTTCAATTTTTCCAGGCAGGTTAAATTGTGAGGTTACCTCAGATGTGATAATTTAAACAGTATATTGAAGAAGTCAACACATCGGCTTATTTTTAAATGATTTGAGTAGAAGAATAAATTTCACTTGCGCTAAACGTCCTTGTTTGGCAAAAAAGTGATTGATCTTTGTTGCGACTTTCTATTACTTGGCGTCATTCAAAAATTGATAGTTACAGGTAAATCACGGTCAAAAAGAGGAGCCGGGGCGTTTTTGCATGGCAGAGCTGCGGAGACATTTTTGCTCAGGAAACTCATCTTCTTTAAAATTCAGGATTAAAAAGTATCGCACATAATAAAGGGAATGCGTTGATGAAAAAAATGATTGAATGGGCTGAAGTAGAGGTGTCGAGAGGACGAAAACTAATGCTCTTCTCCACGATATTTGCATTTATTTTAGTCACAGTGGCGGTTCTTACGTTGGAGGCGATCGGTAGAGATATGACCGGTTTTGCGCCGTACTATTTTTCATTTTCGTCGGTTGTTGCGGTTGCAATCGGTTTTTATACCGGAACCAAACCAAAAACGGTAATTAAAGAATCGGAAAAACTAGATGTGAAAATTGTGGGCGATGGCGGCGGGATGGTTAAAAAGTAGTTTTATGCTAAATTGTCTCGCACAACTCCTTTTCGCTTGACCCCAACGATCTCAGCGATGATGCTAAGGGCAATTTCTTCCGCAGATTTTGCCCCGATATCCAGGCCAACCGGTCCGTGAATCTTCCTTAAACTGTCCGTAGAAAATCCAGCTTTCGTTAGCCTGTTTTGGCGCGCAACCTGTGTTTTTTTACTGCCGAGCGCGCCAATATATTTCACTTTGCTATCCAGCAAAACATGAAGTGCCGGGTCGTCTATCTTGGGGTCATGGGTTAGTAAAACGGCAAATACGTTTTGATTGAGTTCCATGTTTGGCAAAACTTCATGCGGCCACTCTGCTATCAATTTGTCCGGCGGCGTTGAAAATCTGTCTGGATTGGAAAATACTTTTCTCGGCTCGATAACCGTAACCTCAAAGTTAAGGGCTTTGGCAAAGTTCACCAAAGGAATCGAGATATGCGCCGCGCCAATGATCAATATTTTGTCTTGCGACGGCAGAAAATGCAGAAAATAGCGCTGCTCATCAACCATAGACACGCAACTGCCGCCTTGTTGAAAAAGGGCGCCTGCTTCCTCAATGATCTTTGACGGCATGTCATCGATAGCGCCAAACGCGCCGCCATCTGATTTTAGCAAAGCATGACCCACCGCAGGCTGCGAAAGCGCAGTGATCCAGACTGCCGACTGGTTACTTTTTAAAACCTGTTCTATTTGGCGCCACACTTCCCGGTTATTCGACCCGGTAAGGATTGGATGTTTTTCAACATAAACGCTTATCCTGCCGCCGCAAGTCAAGCCAACCGACCACGCAACATCATCGCTAACTTTATATCCAAGCAAAGCAGGCTCGCCTGTATTTAGAACCAGCGCCGCCGACTCAATGACATCATTTTCCACGCAGCCGCCGCTCACTGATCCGATGACTTGCAGATCAGCGGTTATCGCCATTACCGAACCTGCTGCATGCGGCGCCGACCCCCAAGTCTGAATTACCCGCGCCAGCGCCACAGACTGATTTTGGCTGATGAAATTATTGAGCTGCGTTAGGATGTTGCGCATATATCTTTTCTTTTCAAGCTGTTATTGCTTTTTCATATAACTGTTCGTAGTAGGGCAGGCACGCTGCCAGCAATGGTTTCAAAACCGCAGGAAAAGCTTCCTGTTTGGGCTTGTAAGCCTGGAACCCGCATGACTGATGCACGTTGTCATACCAATATTTTGCCCAGACCCCATCCTCAGGTCGCTTCCCGGCAACCCAGGAGAGCATTGACTCCTCAAAAGCAATATTGACGCTGTCGCAAAGCTTAATTAAAATGGCTCTCGGGTTTAAAAGCGTCTGTTTTGCGTCAAGAATGGAAGGGTTCTGTCCATTTTCAACCAGAAAATTGTAAAGCTCAACATTTTGCTGATAACCTACATCATGCAGTTGCGGCTTTTCAACCTGATTGCGATACGATGGAAGCATCTCTCTTGGATCGCGAATCAGGATGATATTTATGGTTTCTTGCAAAAAGGAGCGATCCAGTCCAATTAGGTGGTGAGTCATCATTTTAAAAAAAAGCGCCGGTTTTTCATACTCCGCCATAATGATATCGCGAACGACTTTTTCGCCATCATTTTCCATCGTGGCCAAAATTTCATGCGCTCCCGGATGGTAGGCGCGCGCCGCTGTGTTTGCCAAATAATGCGCATAGAGCGGCTCGTCAAAAACTCGTGTGTCAGAGCGTTGGGCAAAGCTATACATCAAGGCCGTGGAAATATTGCGCGGCCCGCTCCACAAACAGATTCTTTTGGTTGAATTTTGCATGTTCTATGCAAGAACTCCTTTTTTATTATTTATATACGCCTGAATTTCCTGTTTGTACAAATTAGCTAATTTTCGGGTTAGCGGCCCTTCTTTTTTCGAGCCAATGCTGCGACCGTCAATTTTGGTTGTTGGCGTTAACCCGCCGAAAGTGCCAGTCACAAAGGCTTCGTCAGCTCCATAGACATCGAACAAAGAAAAGTTCTTTTGGGCATGCGCAATGCCATTTTTTTTGCACACTTCAATGATTTTTCCCCAGGTAATGCCGTTCAGACAATATTGCCCGGTGGAAGTCCATACTTCATTGTTTTTTATCATGAAAAAGTTGGTGGCATTGCAGGTGGCGACAAACCCGTGAATATCGAGCATCAGCGCTTCATCTGCTCCGGCTTCCAGCGCCTGAATTAGCGCCATCACTTCATGGATTTTGCTATGGCAATTTAAACGCGCATCCAGATAGTCGGGCGAGCCGCGCCGCACCGAGCTGGTGAAAAGAGAAATTCCTTTTTCCCGCGTTTCGGGGTCAGCTTTTTTGTGTTCCGCAATAATAACCAGATTGGGCGTGGAAATAGTCAGTCGCGGATCTTGCGAGGGTGTTTTTTTGAAGCCTCTGGTTAGCATAAGGCGTAAATGGACATTATCATACATTTGATTTGCGTCAATTGTTTGCTGCAACGCCTGTGTGATTTGTTCACGTGACAGGTGGAGTTTAATGCCAACCGTTTTGGCGCCCTGCCAGAGGCGATCGAGGTGTTCTTCCAGAAAAACCAAAACGCCCTGATGTAGCCGCAATCCTTCCCAGACGCCATCGCCAATTAGATAGCCGCTGTCAAAAACAGAAATTTTCGCTTCGTTTCGGGCAAAGAATTCACCGTTTATATAAATAAGAACATTTTCGTTGCGTGGATCTTCCAGCGCATTGTGCGTGCCATGCGTCATGTTATTAACCTGTTTCAAATGAGTTATTGTGACCTGTTTTGAGCTGCGCGAAAGATATGAATATTGCCGGAATCATTCAAAACAAAAATCGCGGATTCTCCAAATGGCGTTCAGCTGATAGTTGTGCTGAATCGGAACTTTCTTCAGGTGATAAAAAATGGTTCGATAGTATATAATAGACAGCGACTTATGAAAAAAGATGAAGCGCTTTCGTGAAAATGCAAATTAAAGTTTTTTGAATCTAAATTGATTGCTGTGTCATGTCAGATAATCGTGAGTTAACCAGAGCGAAGGTTGTTGAAGTTGATGTTTCGCCAGATCGAACGCAGGCATTTATTCGCCTCAAAAAAAACGCAATTGATGAGGATGTTGCAATTGATGAAAGCCTGGTTTTTCAAGCCATTCGCCAAGCCGGAGTATGTGAAGGCATAAAACCCAAGGTAATTGACGAGGTTATCCGGCTTCGAAAATGGGATGAAAAGATGCTGGTGGCCGAAGGAACGCCGCCAATTGCAGGCGATGATGCAATTCTGATATTTCGTTTTTCTACCAAAAATTCTTTAAAACCAAAACAGTCTGCTCTCGGTGAAGTTGATTCCCGCAATGTTAGTCTTGTTCAAAACGCGAACAAGGACGAAACGCTGGTTAGGAAAACTCTTTGCACGCCAGGCAAAGATGGAATTGATGTTTTTGGACAGACAATTCCGGCAAAATCCGGGAGAAATTTTGATGTTGGGGCGGGAGCAGGAACTTACCGCGACGTTGACGGGTCGGTTCTCGCCGCAAATGACGGGGTTATCCACTTCAATTCGGAAACAAAGGAGTTGCAAGTTCAACAACATTATATTGTTGAGAAATGCGTGGATTACTCGACTGGAAATGTGCGCGTTAATAGTTCGGTTGAGGTGAAAGGAGATGTGAAATCGGGTTTTTTAATCGAAACGCCATACGATGTCGAAATTTGGGGCGTCGTGGAACAGGCGTCGATTTTGTGTCAGGGCTCATTGAAGGTGCATTCAGGAATTACGGGAAACGGCCAGGAAAGAATTGAGGTCGGAGGAGAAATACATAGTTCATATATCCATAAGCAGACAGTGCGCGCAAAAGGCAGTCTTTTTATTGGTTCAGAACTGCGAGGTTGTCATATCGAGTGCGGAAATGAAGTGTATGTTGAAAGAAGCAATGGCATTATCCTCGGCGGACATGTGAGCGCAACCAACAAAATTGAAGCAGCCTTCATCGGAAATCAAAATCATATTCCAACAATTGTTGAGGTTGGCGTTTGCTCGGAATATCGAGATGAATATTTGGCCAAAATGAAAATTATATCGGAGATTTCGCGTCAAATGCAGACGCTGCGACAGCAAGTGAAGTTCGTTGTAAATAAGTATCCCGAGATTGTGCAGAAGGCGCGCCTCGCGCCGCTTCGAAAGTCATGGGATCGGTTTAAGAAAAAATATGATGCGTTAAAAAATGAAATTGAAAGGATACAAAGCGTCTACTACGGCGCCTCTTCACCGGAAGTTTATGTTCGGCAAGCTGTGCATCCGGGCGTAATCATCAAGATAAAAAATGCTGAAATGGCGGTTAAAGAAATGTTTACAAAAGTGCGTTTCGGGCTTGTTGATAATCAAATTGAGCGTTTTCATTTGGAATAAGCCTTGCCCGATGGCTAGTTTCATCGCCCGGCCAAATCAGAGCTGAACAGGCGGGAATAGGTGATCGTTTTTCATACGTTACATTGACGGGAAAGCGCTTCTCAATTACTAATTTCGCATTGCAATAACTGTTTGAAAAGTCTCCATATCAAAAGCGATCAATTCAGCAATTAAATTTTCTCTCCCAATTGCACGCAACATGTAAGGAGGAAATGACCGAAATCTTAATCGCACGTCTAATTGCAAGTTTTCCATATTTGTCGGAGCCTGTATTTGGAAAACGGCGCTTCTCGACTCAAGAGCGGGAATGGTGTTGTTCTCAATGGCCTTCGCTTCCCAAAAGAAAAGTGTTTCGTCGCCATTGCCGTCAATCGCTTTTCCATTGTACAACACCAGTGAAGTGTCCTGCGAAATTTGTCCGCTGGCCACAAATTCGCTATGCTCGTTCATCAGGTCGCCGTTTTGATCTAATAAGCCTGTTGCAAAATAAGCGTTTTTGCTGTTCTCTCCGGTGACGCGAACTTCCAGCCACATTTGCCGCTCAAAAGTTGCTCCGGTGGGCAGGTTATGTCCGGCGAATGTGTTGTGAATTGCAACTTTGACCTGAAAGTTTGCCTGCGGGCTAACTTCATCTGGCGCCTGCACCGTCAGGGTGGCTGAATTTTCCAGCAAATTTTTTACCCGTTCAATGGTTTCCTGCTTCCCGGGGAAGTCGATGAGCGGATAATCAACGCCGATGAAAGTGTGCCGGTGAATTACTTCCCGAACAGGGCCATCCACTGCGGCCTTGCCCGTGTAGGCGGGCATGTGACAGGTCTGACACTCAATTGCGGGAACCACGTAGGAGCTTTTTGACCATTCGTCGCTAGTAGTTTCAAGATCGAATGAAAAGTCAGGCGATTTAACCTGGTGACAGCCGCTGCAGAAATCCGAGCCCTTGTAAACACCGCGAAAGTCTGATTCATGGAATGAATTTGCAACCGGGTTCAGGATAGGGCCTCTTTGAATGTCATCCGCATAAAAATCGGTAACGCCCTCTCCCCGTCGTATGGATTTTAGAGAATGACAAACTTCGCAACTAACGCCGGCTTTTGCAAGTGGGCTGAGGTTCGCAAAATCAAATCCGGCTTTTGTCTCTCCCAAAAGTGACCCGAGCGGCGTGTGGCATTTTAAACAAAATTGATCCAACTCATGGTTGGTCTTTTCCTGGCCTATCTTGCTCAGGGTTTGAAAAATCGGATCTGCAATGGCATAAGCATGCATTGAGGTTTGCCATTCTTTGTAATGTTCGGGATGACATACGGCGCAAACTTCAGGTTCAGATAATTGTTCGGCTGTCGGGCCGTTCGTCAATATCGGGTCATCTGCCAAAGGTTGGTTTGCCGAATGTTGACAGGCCAGCGCAAGCGTTGATAAGAAATAAACACGCGCCAGCCAATACAAGTTTTTGCGTTCTGATTTCATATTTCTGATTTTGCTTTAACCTCCAAACGAACGATATCATATTTTTTATTCAATTAAAGGTATGGCAGGGCATTATTTATGCGGAAATACCTGGGACAAAAGGAAATCCCGGTTCGTGATTTTTGTTTTTTGTGAGCAGGAATGAGTCTGTTGATTAAATGCAAAGTCACACCATTTGGGGTTTGGCTTTTGTTGTCATTTTTATGCCCATAAATAGAGTAATGACAATGTCGTAATAACCAAAAAGATTTTTTTCTTCTTAGAAGAATTGCTCAATTTAGGGTATATTAAGTTCGCAATTGACTATAACCACAAGCTGGAGAAACCTATGAAATTACTTTTAAGCAGGATGGGCTCCATCTACCTGTTCTTGATATGCGTACTCTTCGTATCGCCGATCCTTGCAGTTCAATCAGAAGCCGAAACCTATCTTGATATCCGCTTGTTTGTGACTGAAACGGCGCTTCCTGATTTATCAAAAATAGGTATCTATCCGGATCATGTCTTCATTGAAAAAATAGGCACGCAGACTGCTATCCGACTTGTGCTCAGTGAAAGCGAAACATATAATCTGCGCAAAAGCGGTTTGCCGTTTGAGATTATTTCCCCTGATCTTTCTAAAAAATACCAACTGGATTTAAAAAGGCAAAAGCAGGCCGCCCCTTCCTATTTTGCAAAGGATCTTCCCAATTTAAAGCCGGGCAGCATGGGGGGATTTTATACCCTCGCGGAAGTTGAAAGCATGCTGGATTCGCTGCATCTGCGCTACCCTGATTGAATTTCAGCGAAAACTGCAATTGGCACATCCATCGAGAACAGATCCATCTGGATGATTAAGCTCTCTGATCAACCGGAGCTGGACGAAGACGAACCTGAGGTTTTATACAATGCCCTGACTCATGCACGGGAGCCGCAGGGCATGATGACGCTCATGTATTTTATTGTTTATCTTCTGGAAAATTACGGCAGTAATGATGAGGTGACCTGGTTGCTCAACCACCGTGAGCTCTACTTTGTGCCGGTCGTTAACCCGGACGGCTACGTTTATAATGAAACAATAAAGCCTGCGGGCGGCGGGTACTGGCGCAAAAACAGGCGGGTAAATGATGATAACAGCTTCGGTGTTGATTTAAATCGTAACTTCGGGTATAAATGGGGCTACTCCAATGCAGGCTCCAGCCCGAGGCCCGAAAGCAATGGATACAGAGGGAAATCCGCCTTTTCGGAACCCGAAAGCGCCGCCTTGCAACAACTCTGCAATTCCCGCACATTTAAGGCTGCCCTGAATTATCACAGCTACAAAAACGTGTTGATTTATCCCTGGGGATACACGGAGTCACCATTATCCCTGGGGATACACGGAGTCACCATTATCCCCCGACTCACTCGCATTTATTCAATATGCGCAGGACATGACGCGGTATAACAGGTATATATTTGGCACTGGAGCGCAGACAGTTTATTACCTGGCTAACGGTGTTGCAGATGACTGGATGTACGGTGACACGGGCGGAAAGGAAAAAATCATGTCCCTGACACCGGAAGTCGGTAATGCCAACGACGGATTCTGGCCAACCATAGCCCGAATCCCGGAGCTGGCGCAGGAAAATGTGCACGCCAATCTCTATATAGCAAAAACCGCCGGAGGGTTTGTAAAAATAACTTCTACAATCCTGGTTGAGTCCGGAGATAAAAACGGCTTTTTTGATCCCGGGGAATCTGTGAAGGTCGTTTTGAATCTTAAAAATATCGGCCAGGGCGAAGCACAAAATATACATTTCAGCCTTAAAGCCGCATCCGGCCTGGTTGTTCAGCCGCCTGCGAACACAACTATCGGCCTGTTGCTACCCCAGACTGAAGTGCAATCCGATACATTTGAAATTAAAATAGACGATTCGGTTGCCAGCGGCCTCCCTCTTATACTTGAATCACTTGTTGAAACGGACGGATTACTACAAGCTGATACGACACAAGATGCCATTATCGGCGCCCCCACGATCAGCTTCAACTTTGATGCAGAATCCGGCAGCGATACCTGGACAGGCGACTGGGGGCTTTCGGATACCGAAGCTTTTGAAGGCAGCTATTCATTTACCGACAGCCCGGTCGGTTCCTATCAGGAGAATGCCACAACAATGACTACGCTGCGCGTTCCACTTGACCTGAAGGATGCGCAAACGGCATACCTGGAATTCTGGGCGAAATGGGCTATTGAACCCAACTTCGATTATGGGCAGGCGGCGGCATCAACGGATGGTATCAACTGGGTTGCGCTCTCCGGGCAGTTTACGCACATTGCCGCGCTCGCGCAAGAGGATGACCGGAAAGAACCCGCCTTCTCCGGGAAGCAGGGTGAATGGGTTAAGGAACGCATGAGCCTGACAGCTTTTGCGGGCGAACCGCGCGTATTTCTCCGTTTTTTCATCAAAAGTGTTTCTAATGAGCTACTTGACGGCTGGTACATCGATGCGCTTCAGGTAAAAACCTATAAGGATTCAACGGGCGTCGCACCTCCTGGCGGCAAAACACCGTACAGGATCACCCTTGCCCAAAACTATCCAAATCCATTTAATCCCACAACGCGCATTACTTTCGAGCTGCCCTCCGCCGGCAGCGTTTCACTGGTCATTTACGATATGCGGGGCAGACACATCAGGACATTGATTAACGAATACAGATTGGGCGGCAGCCACGAAATCATATTTGATGGCAGCCATTTACCAAGCGGTCTCTATTTTTACAAACTCCAGTCCGGTAAAACAACACGAGGAAGAAAGATGGTTCTTCTTCGGTGAAAGCAGCAAAGATGCATTTCACCATTTATTATTGAGGTTAATTATGAATGCTATGCTTAAAAATAATCAATATTGGCAGTCTGATTTCGCTAAAAATGATTGATTGTCAAGACAGTCGCTACCCAAACTGGAATTTATGCAAACCCGTCGAACCTGTCACTCCTGAAATGCAAATAATTTGTGGCAAGCGTTTGACAAAAACATTGATGCGAGTTCGAAGCGCCTCCACCCGTCGGTAAGCTTTGTTCAGGGTTTGCTGACTGAGATCTCCCCTGAGTGTTACCGACGAATGCGGAATAGGCATATTGCCTGGACGCTCAAAGCGGTTCTATAGACAGCGCCGTGGCAGAAAAGAAAATTCGAGCGCCGCTAAAAAGCCAATGTCACGATTAGAAATAAAATGAGAATACGATCGACGTTGCTGTATTAATCGTTGTCCCACCCTGGAGTCCAAATCGAGGGGAGAGTTTGTCAGAGAATGCCGCATTCAATTGCAACTCGCTGGCCACACTAAAGTTTTTGTCAAAAAAATATTCTGCTCCAAAGTACACGCCCGCTCCGAAGTCGATTCTTGAAAGGCCAACATCTGGAAATAAGATGAACATAGCCAAACGGCCGCCGATAAAAGGCGACAGTTTTTCTTTTTTCAGGTAAGTGTGAAGTGAAAATCCCAACGATAAATCGGTTGCAAGATCAGAAGCGCTGATAATTCCAAAGGAGGGCGCCCAAACGACTTTATCCCCTACCCACATCGGTATTCTAAAATCCAGTTGAGCATGTTGAACCATTGCCGCAATTCCCACTGTTCCTTTGTCCGGTTGCGCGCAAATCTCCTTGGTTGATGCACTGAATAAAGTGAAAAACACAACAGATATCATAATAATGGGTCGTATCATCGTAAACCTCCAGCTTAATTTTTGAATAGAACTATTTGCCCCCGGTTACAAGTTACGCCGGCGGCTTTTGGCATACCCAACGTCTTTACACTGACTTTTTTACTGTATACGTTTTGGGGAGTAAATTAGAGACAACTGAAAAGAACAATTACATCATAAACCAAGACAAATTTTTGATTCGCAAAATTTGTGTCAATGACAAAGGGATTTATGAGTATTTCTGGTTATCTGACCTGCAAAGACCAAACCTGCATTTCAAGCTTTATCAAAAACGTATAAGCATGTCCACACATAGATCGATTGTTGTCTTGCCATAAGATACTAAATTCCAACTAGGAGACAGCCAACCAGTTGGATCAATCCAATTGCTGCAATCAACACTGTTCAAAACGTATACATCAACCCAACCAATGAGGCCGTCTGCTTTAGTAGAAAAGTAAGCTCTATATAGTCCGGAGGGAACATACGTTCCATCTCTACTGGTCAGTTTCCATTCAAAAAACATGGGAATGTCACTCTTTTTGAATATTCGGAAAGGCGCGGTCGTTTTATGGATGATTGAGCCATTTCTGAGTTCATTCGTATTGTATTTTTCGCCTTCAGCAATTCCTCTATAGATTTCTATTATTGTTTCTTCGGCGGGCAAATTCCAAAATACTACATAATCTCCTCCCAATTGATATCCTTGGGTATTATCTGGGAGAACCTGGGTCGTAAAAAAGGGGTTGGGAACTACACTGATTGCTTCCGCATTATTTTTTCGTGTTGGATAAGTTGGATTCCCCATAACAATTCCCCGTGTTCCATCATAATCGTTCATCGCTGTGACATGGATTCCTGAAATAACTGGCGGGGTTTGTAAACCCAGAGCCCCAAAAATATTTGAGTTTTCTGTATCACTACAGCGAAAAAGAAATAAGGCCAATGGTATGACAACCAGAGCGATAGTTTGATTGGTTCTTAGCTGCATTGTAAAGTCTCCCTGAATGACTTCCAGTCTGAGCTGAATTAGCCAGCCTTAACCACCCAGACTGGCGCAAGTTCACTTCCGGCGGTTCAATGAGTTGATGTGGTTCGGAATATACAAAAAACGCAGGTTTAAGAAACTTTTTTTTTTTGTTTCTATAAGGTTCTATGCATAATGAAAGTGCACCGGTAAAAGGTGTGCTTCAATGGCCGAAAAAAGTATATTGTCAGCCTGTTTTAGTAGTTCATTCAATA
>Ga0316190_10001288_pt1 | contig 18038 bp, 14 predicted proteins | sample Eddworburrow2_MG_FD_204929 | JGI IMG/M metagenome (GOLD analysis project Ga0316190, IMG submission 204929) | Coastal sediment microbial communities from Maine, United States - Eddy worm burrow 2 | ecosystem: Environmental > Aquatic > Marine > Coastal > Sediment | place: USA: Maine | collected... | reverse complement strand
TGATGAACTCATCACCGGCGTCTGCTACATCGGACAGGCCTAGGACCTGAACCGGAGCCGACGGGCCAGCTTCTTTGATCTGTTCACCCTGGTCGTTGATGAGTGCTCGGACCCGACCCCACGCGGCGCCAGCCACCATGGGATCACCTACCTTCAAGGTGCCGCTCTGCACCAATACGGTGGCTACCGGCCCTCTTCCTACATCCAGATTGGCTTCAAGAACCACGCCGCGGGCTCGACCCTCAGGGTTGGCACGGAGATCCTCGAGCTCGGATACGACCAACAAGTTGTCGAGCAGCTCTTCGATACCGAGACTACGCAGCGCAGAAATCTCGACCGTTACGGTGTCGCCGCCCCAGGACTCGGGGACGAGACCCTGTTCGGCCAATTGTTGTTTGACCCGATCGACGTCAGCGTTTTCTCGGTCGATCTTGTTGATGGCGACCACGATGGGCACCTCGGCGGCCCGGGCGTGACTCAACGCCTCGACGGTCGTGGGCATTACCCCATCGTCGGCGGCCACGATCAGCACCACGATGTCGGTGGCGTCTGCACCACGGGACCGCATCGCGGTGAAGGCCTCGTGACCTGGTGTATCGATGAACGTGATCTGTTGCTCGTCGCGCTCCACCTGATACGCACCGATGTGCTGGGTGATGCCACCGGCTTCACCCTCGACCACGTTGGCGTTACGGATCCGGTCGAGCAGCAAGGTCTTGCCGTGATCGACATGGCCCATCACGGTGATCACCGGTGGACGGCTCGCGACATCCTCGTCGGACTCATCCTCTTCAAAGGCTTCAACCTTGAGCAGCTTGCGCAGCTCAACTTCTTGTTCCTCGCCTGGATCGACGAGGCGGATCTCGGCACCGATCTCCGCGGCGAACAATTCGATCATGTCGTCGTTGAGCGACTGGGTCGCCGTGACCATCTCACCTTGTTGCATGAGAAAGCGCACGACATCGGCCGCGGTGCGATTCAGCTTCGAGCCCAGATCTTGGGGCGTCGACGCCCGCTCGACGACAACCACGCCCTCGGGGACTGCGGTGTCCTCGGGGGTGTAGGTCGGCATGTCCATGGGCTGGAGCTCTTCGCGATTGCGACGTCTCCGACTCTTACGTCTCGGCCGCGGCCGCTGTGGGCCACCACGGTTGGGGCCACCGGGACGACCACCGGCACCAGGTACTGACGTGCGGGGTCCGCCGCCGGCACCACCACCGGGTCGGCCACCGCTGCGCGGCGGGCCACCGGGAGTGCGAGCCGGGCCCGCAGGGCCACCGCCTCCGGGACGACCACCGCCACCGGGACGGGCATTGGTGCCAGGCGCGGGCCCGCGACCACCTCGGCCAGGAGGCGGCGGGATGGGCTTGCCGGAATGGGAGACCGGAGGACCGGGCGGCGGAGGAATGGGCTTGCCGGACGCCGAGAGGGGGGGACCAGCCTTCGCCGGGCCGCCGGGGGCGGGCTCAGCCGCCTTGGCCTCGGGACCACCAGGAGCGCCCTTGGCGGAAGCCTGGGTCCCGGCAGGGGCCTCGGCCTTTGTCGGGGTATCGGTTTTTGTCGGCGTGTCAGCCGTCGGCGCCGCGGCTTGAACCGGCGCGGCGGCCTTGACCGCCCCATCAGCTTGGACCGGCTTGGCGGCGGGCGCGCTGGCCGCGGGCTCAGGTGCGGGGGATTTTTGGGCGGGCGGCGGGGACGCCGGCGGTTGGGATGTGGGTGCAGCTTTCGCTACCGGAGCCTCGGCCGCCTTGGCGGTAGGAACTGGAGCGGGCCGCTCGGTCGTCGCCGGTGGGGCGGACTCCCTTCGTGCCGCGCCGCTGGACTCGGCCACCACCCTCGCAGGAGGGGGCGGTGCGCTCGCCGGCATCGGGGGACGTGGGGCGCGCGGGGGCGGCGTCTTGGGCACGGGGGCCCCGGCTCCCGGCGGGCCACTCGAGGTGACCAAGGCCTTCTTCGAGGACGGCGCAGGACTCTGGGCCTGGCGCTGCTTTGCTCCACCCGAAGCCGCGGGTTTCGCCGCTGCGTCATCGCCGCTGGCGGCCGGCTTCGGTTTCTTGGACTCTTCGGGCTGTTCCTTGCGAACGAGCCCCTCGCGGTCAGCCTTGCGGCGCACGCGGTCAGCTTGAGCGTCGACAACACTGGAGGAGTGACTGCTCGCTCCAATGCCGAGCGTTTCGCACAGATCGAGGGTCTCCTTATTACTGAGACCGAGCTCGCGTGCAAGCTCATAGACGCGGATCTTGGCTGCCAACTTGTGTTCTCTGACCTTTCGTGAGTAACGCCCGAACGCTCGACTCGGAGCGACCTGATGCCGTGCGAGTAGCTCCTATGTCATGAACATGTTGTGCAGCGCCAGCCGTGCTGCGCAAGACGCAGTGTCACAACATTACGCTGCACATCACGGGTACAAGGTCTCTGTACCCGTGGAATATGAATAGTGCCCGGATCGACCAACCTGCGGCTGGACTCTGGTCAGCTTAGCCCGGATCCGGCCAACGGTCGTCGGATCGGCGCTCACGACGTTTGGAGGGGGTTGAGGACAGCCCCATCATCGGAGGTCACGAGCCCCGACATCGGACAGAAACGAGGCGAGGACACCGTCATCGATTCTGGTACGAAACGCGCGACTGAACGAGCGGTGCTTGGCTGCCAGTGCCGCACAGTCACCAAGCGACGCCCGACAGAGCCAAGCCCCCCGGCCAGGGAGGGATCGGCCCATGACGAGTTGGCCATCGCCACAGACGATCCGCTCCAACGCTTCGATGGGCCCTCGGCTGCGACAACCTATACAGGTGCGAATCGGCCCCCGAGGCCAGCTTGACGACGGGGAACCGAGCCGTGCCGGGTCAGCCATCACCGGGTGTGATCTCGGCCGTTTCATCATCGCCTGGCGAATCTCCCGCCGGAGGGGTGGTGACGTCTTCGACGGTCCCGTCGCCCTCACCGTCGGCCGACGAGCTAACGGGCTCATCGGCCGCCGCGGCTTCAATCTGGCCGTTGTCGCCGCCCGTCAGCACAGCCGCGCCCTCGACACCATCAGCACCTTCGGTGACCGCGCCCTCGTCGCCATCAGCACCTTCGGTGACCGCGCCCTCGTCGCCATCAGCATCTTCGGTCGCCTGAGTCCACTGCTCGGCGGACAACGCGGGGCCGCCCTCGGCCGGCTGCCACACCTGCTCGCCCGATTCCGGGTCGACAACCCACTCGCCCTCGGCCCAATCGGCGCTCGCATACGCCTCTTCCTCCGCCAGCTGGGCTTCGGACTTGATATCCACCCTCCAGCCGGTCAGACGGGCCGACAACCTGGCGTTCTGGCCCTCCTTACCGATAGCCAGGGAGAGCTGGTAGTCCGGAACAATGACCTCTGCGGTGCCGGTGTCCTCGTGGATCCGAACCTCTTTGACCTTGGCCGGGGCCAGAGCCTTCATGACGAAGTCCGCCGGATCGTGGGAGAACGGCACGATGTCGATCTTCTCGCCGCGCATCTCGTTGACCACCATGCGCACCCGAGCACCGCGGGCACCCACACAGGCTCCCACCGGATCGACGTTCGCATCGTTGGACCACACCGCGATCTTGGTCCGGTGACCGGGCTCGCGAGCACAGGCCTTGATCTCCACAACACCGTCGGCGATCTCGGGGACCTCGAGCTTGAACAGCTCTTTGATGAGACCCGGGTGGGTCCGGCTCACCACGATCTGGGGGCCCTTGGCCGTTTTGCGCACCTCCACGATGTACGCCTTGAGGCGGGCGTTCGGATCGGGCCGTTCATAGGGAACCTGCTCGGCCTGGGGCAACAGCGCCTCCACCCGACCGAGGTCCAACAAGGTGTACCGACTGTCCGTCTGTTGGATGATCCCCGTGACGATGTCGCCTTCTCTACCGGCGTACTCCTCGTATTTGAGCTCGCGCTCGGCTTCACGGATGCGCTGGAGCATCACCTGCTTGGCGGTCTGAGCCGCGATCCGACCAAAGTCGGTCGGCGTCACGTCGATCTCGGGCCCGCTCGGTTCCTCATCGAGGTCGAGCTCACGGGCGAGAACCCGAATCTCAAAGGTCTCTGGGTCGATGGTGACCCAGGAGTACTCATGGGCATCGGGCATGCGCTTGTAGGCGGACTCCAGCGCGTCGGCCAGCGCGGCGAACAGCGTCTCGACCGAGATCCCCTTCTCGGCGGCGAGCGTCTGGATCGCCTCCATCATGTCGATATTGCTCATGAAGCTGACACCTCGTTGCTGGAAGCGGGCGTATCGCTGGGAGCGCCCTGGGGATCGTTCGGCTCCGGAGACGCCGTGGCGTCGTCCGCCTTCGGCTTGGTTCCGGTTCGGCGGCCAGATTGGCCTTTCTTGGCTTTCGACTTCGGTGTCGGGCCCCACTCAAAGACGGTGCGGGCCGAGGCGATTTGGTCAAGACGGAGGTGGCGACGGGTATCGCCGAGATCGATTTCGATCCCCGACTCATCGACGGCCACAAGCGTGCCTTTGGCTCGCCTGTCCCCCTCGACGCCCGGACGGGTCTTGACCGTCACCAGATCTCCCAGGGCCCGCTCATAGTGCTCGACTCGTTTCAGCGGTCGCTCCAAGCCGGGGCTCGACACCTCGAGCATGTAACGCCCGGCGATCGGGTCCTCCTCATCGAGATGGCGGGAGATCGCCCGGCTCAGCCTCTGAAGAACATCGACGCCGACGCCGGCGGGACGGTCCACGGTGATCCGCAGAACCGAGCCGTTGTGCTCCACATCGAGCAACTCGACATCGGACTCATCGACGATCGGTTCCACCATGGCGCGGATTCGCTCTGACGTGCTCACGGTGTCCTCCTCTCGAAACGGTTTCGGCTTGTAGGCGACCTCCCGCAGAGACAACAAAGGCGTGGGTTCGGACCCACGCCTCTTCTTCGAGTGGCCCCTGCCCGACCCCGAATCACCTCTCACCTCGCGTGAGATTTTGGCGGTCCCAGGAAATAGATTGGGCAGTGGTTCCCTGCGTTCGGAAACCTGATCCCGCAGTATATCCCGACCCTTCGGACCCGCCGTGCCCAAGCTCCCACTGACCGGTAGGGGGCCATAGCCCCCAGTGACCGGTAGGGGCCGAGCGCAGGCCGGTTTCAGATCTTGCGGATCAGGTCCACCCGTGTCGAGCTGTCGTTGGCATCGTCACCCTGGTCGGCGAGGAGTAGACGTCGGTCATGTTCGGCTTCACGCTGAGCAACGGTCGTGTCGGCCCGGTTCCGGGCGGCGTCGACGCCGTGCTCCATGATGTATTCAGCCCACTCGACGAGGGTGGCGACCATGTCCTGTTCGGGCACAACCGCCACATTGGTGCCCTGGACGAACAGGTGGCCCCGCTTGTTGCCGGCCGCTATCCCCAGATCGGCGTCGCGGGCTTCGCCGGGCCCATTGACCACACAGCCCATCACCGCGACCTGGAGGGGGATCTCCCGCTCGCCGAACGCGGCCATCGCCTCAGCGGCCAGCCCGATGACGTCGACTTCAGCTCGACCACAGCTCGGGCACGCGATCAGGTCCACGTTCTTGCGCTCCCTGAGGCCCATCGCCTCGAGCAACGCTCGGCCGGCACGGGCTTCTTCCACCGGATCGGCGGTGAGCGAATAGCGGATCGTGTCGCCGATGCCTTCGGCGAGCAACGCCGCCATACCCGCGGTCGATTTGATCAGGCCCCCCGGCACCGGGCCCGCCTCGGTCACCCCGAGGTGCAATGGGTGGTCGGTGGTTTCCGCCAGCTGCCGATAGGCCTCGATCATGAGCGGCACGTTCGACGCCTTCACCGAAATCTTGACATCATCAAAATCTACTTCACGAAAATAGTCGAGCTCGATGTTCGCGGACTCCACCATGGCCTCGGGGGTGGCCCGGCCGCCGTATTTCGCATACAGCTTCGGGTCCAACGAGCCGGCGTTGACACCGATGCGGATCGGCACACCCCGATCGCGACACTCCTGGGCCACCGCTTTGATGTGTTCGGGCCGCCTGATGTTGCCCGGATTCAGCCGAAGGCAGTGCACCCCCGCCTCCAGCGCGGCGAGAGCCATCTTGTACTGGTGGTGGATGTCAGCCACGATCGGAACCGGGGAACGGGGCACGATCTGCGCCAGCCCTTCGGCCGCGGCGAAATCGTTGCACGTGCATCGCACAATGTCGCAACCGGCACCCGCAAGGGCATAGATCTGAGCGAGCGTTCCCTCGACATCGGCGGTCTTGGTGATCGTCATCGACTGCACGGAGATGGGCGCGCCGGCGCCAACCGGTACATCGCCAACCATCACTCGACGGGTCTGGCGGCGGGGAAAGGCGACGTCGCCTGCATCCATTCGGTACGAACTCCTCGTGGCTCTAGCGGTTCAGAGAATCGGATCGACGATGTCGAGATACAACGAGGACAGGCCGAGACCGATGAGCGCGATGATTACCACATAGGTGAGAGGTAACAGTTTCGCGACATCGACGAAGTACCGCGTTCCGTCTCGCCGGAACAGCTCGCGGACCTTCTCGTACACCGCGATCGCCACATGACCACCGTCTAGCGGCAATAGGGGCACAAGGTTGAACACCCCGATGAAGACGTTGATCAGAATCAGGAAAAACAGGGCGGGAGCGAGACCCTCTTCTACCATGCCGGCACCGAGCCGGGTTGCCCCATAGATCGAGATCAAACGGAAGTCCTCGGGTGCTGATTCGCCGGGCTCTCGCTCGACGGCCGGTGTCGTAGCGGTCTCCGTGTCCCCGGCGTCACGCACCAGCCCGACAAAGCTGCCAATGCCGGTCGGAGTGAACAGCCGGCCGAGGGCCTTGGTCGATTCCGTGGTGATATTGACGAACTCCTGGACCGAGCGACCGGCGCCCGCGATGGGCCCCAGACGAATCACCCGAGGCTCCTGGGTAACGCCGAACAGCCCGCTGTCAGGCTCAAATGAACCATCGGCGCGTGCCGGTGAACGGGAACCGATGGTGGTGACCATGGCCCGTTCGACACCGTCGTCCAAGATGACGACCTCCACCGTGTCGCCTGCCCGAGGACGGACCGCGGCGCCAAGATCTTCGAACGTCGCAATCGGGACCCCGTCGAGCGATACGACCTCGTCGCCTCGCTCAATTCCCGCTTCCGCAGCCGCCGAACCCTCGGTGACCAGGGCAATCTGCCAATCCTCGGGCACAAACTCCTCGGTCGGGATTACGCGACCCCCCGGCTGGCCGATGGCGACCAACAGCACGAACAGCAGCACGAGCGCCACCACGAAGTGCATGGCCGAACCGGCCACCGCCACCGAAAGGCGACGCCAAAATGGCTGTTGACGGTAGGTGCGATGCTCGTCTTGGTGAGGGACCTCGTCGAGATTGTTCATCCCGATGATCTTCACGTAGGCGCCGGCGGGTATGGCCTTGATGCCATAGGTGGTCTCGCCGTGTTGCATCGACCAGATGCGCGGCCCGAACCCGATGAAGAACTCGGTGACCTTCATGCCCGCTGATCGTGCGGTCAGATAATGACCGAGCTCGTGAAGCGTGATCATGATCAACAAGGCGAACACGATCACCAGCGTCGATACCCCGCTCAGCACCCCGAGGGCCACCACACCGATCGCGAGTATGCCGAGCCGGATCCCGCTTCCGACGCCTTGAGGCTCGCTTTCGGGAGCTTCGATCTCAGCATCGGGAGCGACGGTCCCTCGCTCGATTGGTATGTCGGTCGACAACGTTGACCCCGATCAGATGGTGATGCGCCGAGCCATCTTCGCGACGATCGCTCCGGCCACCTGACGGGCCCGGGCATCGGCGGCGATCACCGACTCGGCATTCTCTGCTGTCGAACCATCATGGCGGCTTAATGCTTCCGACAGAACCTCCGAGATCGCGAGCCAGGGTATCTGTCCCCCCAGAAAGGCCTCGACGGCTACCTCATTGCTCGCGTTCAACCATGCCGGCGCGGTCTCTCCCATCCGACCAGCCTCGTAGGCCAGGTTCAGACAGGGAAACGCATCGGTGTCGGGGAGTTCGAAGTCGAGTCGGCCGAGCTCAGCCCAGTCGATCCGACCGAATGGGGTGCTGATCCGGTCCGGAAAGGCCAACGCGTATCCGATCGGCAGCCGCATATCGGGCAGCGACAGTTGGGCGATCGTCGCCCCGTCGCTGAACTCGACCATGCTGTGCACGATCGACTGAGGGTGCACCACGACATCGATGGCGTCGAATCCCACATCGAACAATTCATGGGCCTCGATGACCTCCAAGCCCTTGTTCATGAGGGTGGACGAATCCACCGTGATCTTTGGACCCATGCTCCAGGTCGGGTGAGTCAACGCCCCCTCCACGGTGACCTGCTCCAGGTCTCGTCGTGAGTAGCCCCGGAACGGCCCGCCGCTCGCCGTGAGCACGATCCGCGCCAGCCGATCCTCCCTGTCGTTGGCCCGAAGGCACTGGTGAACCGCACAGTGTTCGCTGTCGACGGGTACGAGCTCGGCTCCCGGTGTCGCCTTGGCTCGGCGGACCACCGGCCCGGCCGCGATGAGAGACTCCTTGTTGGCGAGCGCCAGCCGATGACCGGCTTTGAGCGTCGCCAGCGTCACGTCGAGCCCGGCAAAACCCACGACCCCGTTGACCACCACATCCGCATCAGCACAGGCTGCGGCAAGGGCACCGGACCCCGCCTCGACCGATATCCCGGTGGGTACCGCCGCCAGCAGCTCACGGGCCCGGCTCTCATCAGCGATGGCCACTATGTCAGGACCCACTCGGCGCGCTTGGTCGACCAGCAGGTCCACTGACGTCGCTGCGCCGAGTGCTACCACCCGGTAGCGATCGGGCTCGCGGGCGATGACCTCGAGGGTCTGGGTGCCAATCGAGCCCGTCGAACCCGCTATGGCCACCTTGATTTGATCTGCCAACCTCAGACCAGCCCGAGAACCTGAACCAGATACGCGACCGACGGCAGTACGAACAACAAGCCGTCGAACCGGTCGAGGAACCCACCGTGTCCGGGCAGCAGCGTACCCATGTCCTTCACCCCGAAGTCCCGCTTGAGGAGAGACTCACTCAGATCTCCGAACGGGGCGGCCACCGATACCACCGCCCCCAGGAGCAGAGCTTCGGACAACGAGTCGAACGGGAAGATCCATGTTTCGGAGATCAACACCATCAATACGGCGGCCACGACCGCCGCGAGACAGCCCGCAACCAAACCCTCGACCGTCTTGTTCGGACTCGCGGCCGACAACGCTGATTTCCCCGCGCTGCGGCCCACGAGATAGCCGAACGTGTCGTACGCCATCGTCGGAACGATGGCGGCGAGAAGGATCCCGGTGCCGTGCTCCTGGCGCAACAGCAGAGCCGCGAACGACCCCAGAACGCCGATATAGCCGATGCCCAGAAGGGTCACCCCGATGTTGGCGCCCGTCCTCCCCCGCTCATTGCCGGTGAGGTACCACAACATGGAGAACACCACCGACAAGAACCCGACCAGCGGGTAGGCGGCGACGCCTTTCCAATACACCGCCAATGGCAGGCCGACCGATGCGGTCAGACCGAGCAATGTTGCCGGCGAGTATCCGCCCCGGCGCGCGCTCTCGAAGAACTCCGCTGCGCTCAGTCCGAGGACGAGTGCGACGAGGCCCATCGTCCAGCGGGGACCGGCATTGAACACCAAGAGGGCTACGACGAACAGTCCGACGCCCACCGCGATGGCGACGGGCATGTTCCGGTCGCTCCCTGAACTCCTTCGGGCCGGAGGATCGAACTGTTGGCTCAGCGCTGCGGCGGAACCCAACGCGAGGGGTTCGTTCTCGTCGTCGCCCATACCGAAGAAGTCGTCAGGATCCTCCGGTGGACTCGTATCCAATGCGCCCATGCGGGTCCGATCATCCGCCAGCCTCGACAGGTCATTCAAATCGTTGTCATCGTCCCAGTCACTGGACTGGTCTCGCCACCGGGGTGATGTCGACATCGCCGCCCAATCACCTCGGGTGTCCGCGGCGTCCTCGTCGAGGAGAACCTTCGGCACCTCGCCGGTGGCGGGCTGGGTCCAATGGGGCAGCTCAGCCGGCTCCGCCGGGGCAGACCCCTCCAGGGGGCCTTCCTCGACACGGATGACCGGTATCGGCCCGAACCGATTCGGATCGGGCCCGTCAAGACCTTCGCCATCGGCCAATTCGCCCACGGCATGTTCGCCCGCGGGCTCGGCGCCCACAATGCGTATTTGGTCTGTCGAGGGCGATCTCGAGGCATCGGCTTCTGAATCCGGGTCCGGATGCTCCTCCACGCTCGATCACCTCTCTTTCGCTCGCCAGGCCCAGGCTCTATCGACCCGGGCGGATGCCACGACCATACGGGACAGCGGCCCGCGAGTGGTCACACTTCCAGAAGGTCCGCTTCCTTTTCGTCCAATGCCCCATCGATCTGCCGCTCGGTGCTCTGGGTGATCTTGTCCAGCTCACTCTCGGCGCGACTGAGGTCATCCTCGGAAATCTCCCCATCCTTTTGGAACGCCTCGAGCTCCTTGCGACCTTCGCGGCGGGCGTTGCGAATGGCTATCCGGCCGTCTTCGGCCATGGCCTTCACCACCCGCACCAGTTCCTTGCGCCGCTCCTGGGTGAGTGGAGGGAACGACAACCGGAGCGTCTGACCGTCGTTGCTCGGGTTGAGTCCCAGGTCCGAGTGCTGAATCGCCCTCTCGACCGCGCCCATGTTGGACTTGTCGTAGGGCGTGATCAGCAGCTGACGCGCTTCGGGTACGGCGAAACTCGCCAGCTGTTGGAGCTGCATCGTCTCGCCATAGGCCTCGACCGGAATACGTTCCACCAGCGCCGACGAGGCCCGCCCGGTCCTGATGGTCGAGAAATCAGCTCGGGCCCGTTGCAGGGCCTTGTCCATCTTCTCCAGGGAATCGGCCAGGACCAGCTCCACGAGCTCCTCACTCACGAGCGCATCCACCGCTCGTGGTCTACCGACGGTAGACCTGGGACAGCCGTTCTGGACCGTGGCTGGGCTGTTCGCCCACCACTGGATCTCCCACCGCGGGGTCTTCCACCGCTGGGTCTTCCACCGCTGGGTCTTCCACCGCTGGGTCTTCCACCGCTGGGGGCCACCACGGGTTGAGGTCTCGGGGCTGGTTCGTCATTGCTCACCGAACCAGAGTACCGACTCGGGACTCAGCTAACCAGAGTGCCGATCTGAGCGCCCTCGAGGATCGACCGGACGTTCCCCTTGCCCAGGAGGTCGAACACCACGATGGGCAGGTCGTTCTCCATACACAGCGAGATCGCCGTGGTGTCCATGACCTTGAGGCCACGGTTGATGACGTCGATGTAGCTGATCTCGGTGAGGAGCTCGGCGTCGGGCTCCAACTTCGGGTCCGCGCTGTACACGCCTTCGACCCCCGAGTGCGTCCCTTTCAGGACGGCGCCGGCTTCGATCTCGACCGAGCGCAGCGCAGCGGTGGTATCGGTCGTGAAGAATGGGTCCCCGATACCCCCCGCGAAGATCACCACCCGCCCCTTCTCGAGATGGCGGACCGCCCGTCGGCGAATATAGGGCTCGGCCACCTGGGCCATATGGATCGCGCTCTGGACACGCGTTTCCTGACCCATCTGTTCCAGCGTGTCCTGAAGCGCGAGCGCATTGAGCACGGTCGCCAGCATCCCCATGTAGTCGGCTTGAGCCCGGTCCATGCCCGCGCCAGCGCCGGTCATCCCTCGCCAGATGTTCCCACCGCCGACCACCACCGCGATGTCGACGTGAAGCTCGCGGCGCACCTCGACGATCTCACCGGCGACCTGGCGGACTATCGCGCCGTCGATGCTATTGCCGGCTTCACCAGCGAAGGCTTCACCGGAGACCTTCAACAAGATCCGCGACCATCTCGGACTCATACGTTGCCACTCCTCGGTCCCTCGACGCGTTTGCGATTCACACCGACGACGTTCAAGATCGCCGATACGACGCGTCAGGGTCGAGCGTACGGGCAGAATCGACTCCCACCACTCCCAGAGGCATCACCAATGGGGGACAAGGGTCCGCCACAGGACAAATCGTTCTGTTCATCTCCAACAGAACCTGTGACGGGCCCCTCCGGCCCTATTCCCCAATCACCGCCAAGGCAAGACGGTGGATGGTCCCATCGCCCAAGCGTGAGGCGACCGTCTCCTTTTCGCCATGAATACCCTGCTCGAGAAGGGCGCGCTCCTTGAACCAAGCGGTAAGCCGGCCCTCCACGATCTTGTCCCAGGCTTGCTCTGGCTTGCCCTCCGCCTTGGTGATCTCGAGCAGCGAGGCCCGTTCCTTTTCCACCTCGGCGGCGTCGACATCCTCGCGGGTGAGCACGCTCGGTTTGGCGAACGCACAGTGCAAGGCAATGTCGTGCAGGGTCTCGGGAGCGACATCAGAGGCCTCGATGATGACCCCCACCACGCCGCGCCCATCCTGCTTATGCAGATAGGAGTCGACGACGTTTCCTTCTGCGGCCTCGAAAAAGGCCACCTGACCGACGTCGATATTCTCCTTCTTGGTCAGCTTTAGCTGGTCGATGTCATCCTGGCGTTCCTTGACCGCGTCAGGACCCTTCGCGGCGACGAGGGCCGCGAGCTCATCGGTCAGCGTGACGAAATCTGCGCCCTTGGCCGAGAAGTCCGTCTCGGATTTGAGTTCGACCAGAGCGATCCGATTGCCGTCCGAGGCAATGGAGACCGCGCCCTGGCTATTGTCTCTGTCCGAACGCCCGCTGGCTTTCGCCAAGCCTTGTTCGCGAAGCCATTGAGTGGCGGCCTCATAGTCGCCATCGCTGGCGACCAGCGCCTTTTTGGCATCCATCATTCCAGCGCCCGTGCCCTGACGGAGCCGCTGTACATCTTTGGCGGTGAAATCAGCCATCGGTAACCTCGGTGGGGATGGTTTGCGTCGGCACAGCTTCGGGCGCGGCCTCTGTCGCGGCAGCCACCGGCGCAGGCTGCACCTCAGGGGCGGCTGACGCGGACTGTGCATCGGCAGTGGGTTGGGTTTCGTCGGGGGTCGCCGCCGGAGGTGCGGCCAGACGGGCATCGCGTTGGGCCTGAGCCGCAGCAGCCTGGCGACGCGCCTCGGCCTGTTGTGCTTCACGCGCGGCCAGCTCCTCGGCCGTCGGGGGCGCAACTCGCGGCGCGGCCCTCGGGCCAGGGTCGGTGCCGCCGCTCTTGGCCGCAGCCATCAAGCGGCCCTCCAGCACCGCGTCACAGACGATGCGGGCCATGAGAGCTCCGGCCCTGATCGCATCATCGTTACCGGGGATCACATATTGAATGACGTCAGGGTCACAATTGGTGTCCACCACGGCAACGATCGGGATCTTGAGCTTGTTGGCCTCGGTCACCGCGATATCTTCGACCTTGGTGTCAAGAATAAACACCGCGCTCGGGCGCTTCTCCATATCTCGGATACCGCTCAGATTCCGTTCCAGCTTGACGAGCTCACGGGTCTTCTGGAGCGCTTCCTTCTTTGGCATGAGATCGAACTCGCCGGAGTCACGCATACGCTGATATTCGCGCATCTTCTCCACACGCTTGGAGATGGTCTCGTAGTTGGTCAACATGCCACCCAACCACCGCTCACTCACGTACGGCATATTGCATTTCTCAGCGTAACCCTGGACCGCGTCCTTGGCTTGCTTCTTGGTGCCGACGTACAGGACAGAACCACCATCGGCTACGAGATCACGGATGAACGTGTACGCGGTCTCAATCCGACGAAGTGTCTCTTGCAGATCAACAAGGTGAATGCCGTTTTGTTCTCCATAGATGAATCGCTTCATCTTTGGATTCCAGCGCCGCGTCTGGTGCCCAAAATGCACACCGGCGTCCAGCAACTGCTTCATAGTGACGACAGGTTCCATGGCTATGTTCTCCTTCGGTTCAGCGAAACCCGGATCCAGCACCCCTCCCGAAGAAAGGGCGACCGAGGATGGTCCCGGGCGGACGTTGACTATCTTCTTCGTGGTCCGCGTACGTGTACACGAACCAGCCCCATCGAACAATGAGACCTCGGCATTATAACCCCTTGGCGCGGATCGACCGAACGGCGGAGACCTATCGGTGGAGCTGGGGATCACGCCGCGGGCCGCGTGGACAACCAGGACCGGGCCAGGAGCCGGTGGGCGGCGACAACAAACCCGACAGATCGAACTCGCCGGCGGGTGTCGTCGCGCACTATCCTGTGTCCAGCTTTCCCCGGCGATCAAGCGAACAACCTCTCAGTGGGGAAAGGCAGAGATGACAACACCGAGCCAGAGGCGAGGCATGACCGATTGTGGCGGTCGGTGGCCAATCCAGCGACAGCAGTGCCGGTGCGTAGCCTGGGTCGTGGCCGCGGCGATCACGGTGTTGTCGTTGGTTCCGCCCCCCGTTGCGGCCTGGTCCGCCGACGGAGCGAGATGCAGGTCCGGGTATGGGCCACCGGTGCTCGCGCCGATCGCTGATGGGTTCAGGGAACGCAATGGACGCTACGGCCCCGGCAACCGCGGGATCGAGTACGCCACCGACGCGGGAATCGTGGTGAGCTCGGTGGCCGGGGGCGAGGTCCTCTTCGCAGGACCGGTGGTTGGGCGGGGCGTGGTGACCATCCTCCACGATGACGGCCTACGGTCCAGCTACACCGGACTCGCGGCTCGACTTGTACACCGCGGCGAGATCGTCGGCTCGTGCGACCCGATCGGCAGGACCGCAGGGCGGCTGCATCTGAGCGTGCGAGCCGGGTCGGCCTATCTCGACCCAGCGATTCTGTTTGCCGAGGCGGCCCGACCACCGCGTCCGACAGCGCGCCTGGTCCCCATCACCAGTCCCAGCCGTCGAAGCACGAACTACCCCTGGCCCGGTCCGGGGCTGGAAGATCCGTCCGGCCTCCCGATCTGAGTACCAAAGCGGCTTCAACCTGTAGATGGCGGTATTGAGGACGCCGCGTGGCGGGATGGATGGGCGGCGAGGCGCCGGCATGTATTGATCAGCAGGCTCTTATGTCGCCAACCGCGGTCAGCGCGCCCGGTGGTCGCGGTCCAGTCCCGGCTGCCGCGGATGGGGATACGGGTGATGCACCTCATGGACGACGTGGTCCACATCCACGAGCTGTTCTCGATAATCGCGAAAGAGCTCGACCTGGCGATCCTCGGCGGCGTAGTTGTACGCCACCGCCCGGTCGCCCGCGCTCCGAGTCGATTCCGGCGGGTGATCGAGATACCACCGGACGACCTGAGGGATGGCCTCGAGAGCAGGAATCACATCGCTGTAGCCGAGATCGGCGCGGACCGCGTGCAGGTCCAGTAGCTGGTGTAGTGCGGGGCTGTTCAAGGGCAGGAGATCTCGAGTCGAGTATGCAACATCGCCTGGCAGGCCAACGATCTCCATCTCATGGCCCATCGCCGTGCATATCAGGCTGACCCACTGGCTGAGGGTGAACTGTTGAGTATCACCACAGTTGTAGATGCGACCGGCCGAGACCTCAGGCTGGTCGACGGCCAAGAGGACCGCGTGCGCAACATTGCGGGCATAGCCGCGCGAGACGATGGCCAAGCCGCCGTCGGGCAGCCCGATGTGAGGGCGGCCGTCGAGAGCACGCTCTATGATCGACCATACCGATGCACCGATCTGTCCCGGCCCATAGACCACCGGATAGCGGAACATGGTGGCCCCATAGTGGCCGGCGGCGTGGGCGGCGAAGACCGCATCCTCGGTCAACCTGATCAGATAGCCGAAGCGGAACTCCTTCTCGCTCTGCACTCGAGGCGCATTTTCCGGTGTCGGGATCACCATGCCCGGCGGATCCTGAGCATCGGTGGCAACCATTCCCCGGTAGCTCGGCGGGCCACCGATGGCGATGAACCTCGGGGTGCGTCCAACCATCTCCTCGGCGATGTACCGGATACGTCCGTAGGTCGCGATCACGAGATCGAATCGCCGCGACCCGAGGGTGGCCTTCAGCGTCTCACGGAAGTGGGGATCGCCGATCAGCCGCTCAACCGATGACGGAATCAATGGTGAATCGTGAGTGCCGCGATGCATCATCGTCACGTCGTAGCCCCGATCGATCAGACCATTGATCAGATGGGGTCCGGTGGGCCCGGTTCCCCCGATGACGAGGGCGGTGCTCGAGTGGGACATGTCTCCGTCTTTCTTCCAGCGTCAGATGGCGCTCGTGGTCGGGCGTGGCACTGGCCAGTACCGACGAATCTACGGCCGCGGCGCAACGTTTGGCCAGGGCGGCAAACGCTCCTGTGATCCATCGTCGACGTACCTCGACACGATGTTCCTCGTGACCTTGGAAACCGCATGATCGCCCAGCCCGTAGGCCCAATCGGTGCAACCGACCGTGAGCACTTCGCCGCGACCCAGTCGGAAGGTACCCATCACCGCATAGCCGTGTGCAAAACGCTCGCGGTTCTCCGGGGTGTCTGCGCCGCCTATGCGCTCGGCTACCCAGTTGAGCTCACCGGTGTAGGTATCGGGTAGCCCGGGCGGACCCTCCTCGGTGGCCCACAGGTGCGCGGGCGCAGTGGCCAGCACCTCGAAGTCCTTCGGGGTCCCCGCGGTCCCCGCCGCGACGGGAAGCCCATCGACGAGCTGTAGCTCACAGCCGTCGCACTCATAGCCAACCACCACCAGATCAGCGCCCAAGACATCGCCGGCCCGCAGGCGCAGCCCTTCAAAAGGCCAATGATCGGGCCGCCAGACGGTGTAGCCACCAGTTCCGGTCGGCGCGTTGAAACAATGGGCGTAGCCACCGCGTGTGAAGGTTACGCCCGTCATCTCGCTCTCGGGCCGGCCGCACAGAGGATCGCTCCACATGGTCGAGACGCTCGGCTCGGCTTTGGTACCGACCACCGGGTCGAGCGCAAAATCGTTCTTGTACCCGACCACCTGGGTACCGGCGTCGTCGAAACGCACCTGCCAAAACGCCGTGTTGCCGGATAGGAACACCGCGGCTCCACCATCTTGGACCCAGTTCTCCACAGAGTCTCGCATCGATGCCGACCAATACTCGTCGTGGCCAACGCTCAGGTACAAACGGTAGGGCGCGAGTAGATCTGGCTCGCGGGCCAGATCGAGACTGGTCGCGTAGTCGAGGTGGAGACCCTCTCTTTCGGCCCAGGCCACGAACAGCCGCTCCCAGTTGGACCAGCCGGCGGCCGCGGACCAATAGGAGTAGTGGGCAAAGTGCTCCTCCACCTCGGCCCGAGGCAGCTCACCGAATCGGGCCACGCGAAACCGCGCTGGATCGGGCTTGTCGAGAAAGCCTCGCGGGAGGGGCCGCTGGAGCGATGAGATGTGCCCCCCGGTATAGAAGCTCGGGCCACCCCAGTCGTTGTACGCAGCCCAGGTGGAGGTCGTCAACACGAGGAGCGCGTCCGCATAGGGCCCTGCGGGAGGTCGGCGGACCACGAAGAATGCCTCGCTCGTCTCTCCGTCGTCGGCGATCACTCGGACGAGATAGAACCCCGACGGCCATTCGGCATCAACCTCGATGGTGGTAGCCACCGGCCATGCACAGCCATCGACCGCGACATCGTCGGGGATGGGCTGAAGGCCCACCGCGAGATGAGCTAGCTCAATCACCGGTAGTTCCTCGGCCCCCACCCGAGTCACCGCAACGGTGACCGTGGGAGCGGAGGCGCTGATCATCAGATCAACATGCTCACCAGCCGACGCGCTCTGGGGCCAGCAATAGGCGGCGATCATGGTCGTGCGAAACCAGGCCCCGGCATCGGCTCAGACTGCCAGCTCCGGCCGAGGAAAGAAACCGCTGGCCAGAACTCAGGGCAGAGATGCCGGATAGGGACCCAATGTCGCCGAATTGCTCGTCTGTCCTGAGCGAGGCCGTGGCCCGAGCGAGGCCGTGGCCCGAGCGAGGCCGTGGCCCGAGCGAGGCCGTGGCCCGAGCGGGAATCAACGCCCCAGCGAAGCACAGGGTCGTTCCTATCCGCGCACTACCTTAAGAACTCAGGACATTCGACGCTTGATGTGGAGCTGCAGTTGCATGACGGCCTTGGTGTGGATCTGGCAGATGCGGCTCT
>Ga0316190_10001287_pt1 | contig 18040 bp, 15 predicted proteins | sample Eddworburrow2_MG_FD_204929 | JGI IMG/M metagenome (GOLD analysis project Ga0316190, IMG submission 204929) | Coastal sediment microbial communities from Maine, United States - Eddy worm burrow 2 | ecosystem: Environmental > Aquatic > Marine > Coastal > Sediment | place: USA: Maine | collected... | reverse complement strand
GGCATCATTATTTTATAATGATATTTTTTCAATTTATCCGCTTCTAAAGTACCCCCAAATGGGGTGAAATCATTACCGACAGATGCAAAAGCAGTTCTTAGATCCTTACTAAATTTATCGAAAGTAGATTTATTCTGGTCATAACTATCCCTTAAATAGGCTCTTAAAAAATAGTCGGGATTTGTATATGAGATACTTACAATATCATTTTTTTGGACCAACCCAACCTTGAAAGCGGCAGCCAGCGCTCCTCTGTCGGCTACTTTAACAACAGTGTTCTTTATATCAGGTCTCGTAAATACTATAACTTTCAGAGAATTCTTATTTGAAGGATTATAGGTCCCCAGAATTGTAAATGAATTTTCTCTAAGTGCAGCCAACACATCCTCTGATACCTGCTGAATACTGTTATTCGATTTGCCAATTTCAATATATGGTGCAATTTCCTGACTACTTGAATGTAATGCGAAACCTACCAATGCTACAATGCTTAATACGATTTTTTTCATTTTTTAAAGAATTTATTTAAAAATTAGATTTAGCGTGAATGCCATTTTTTCCTATTTAAGTATAGAGAAATCTCAAAATTCATCATGATTTCTTCAACAAAAGGCGTCCATTTGAAATAAAGAGCAAATGAAATGAAGATTGTAGTATTAATCTATGATTTTTATCATGATTATGAATTAGTTTATTCATAGAAAACCCATTTGACAATAGATTGAAAATATTGGATTGATAGATTAGCGCATTGTACCTATATTTGCAGCTTTAACGACCAATTTATGCAACTTTCTGAGCAAGAAATCGTACGTAGAGAAAAACTAAATAAGCTTCGGGAAATGGGAATAAATCCCTATCCTGCAGCCTTGTTTCCCGTAGATGCCACTTCTGTGAGCATCTCCAGGAACTATGAAGAGGGAAAAAAGGTTATAATTGCGGGGAGGTTAATGTCCCGAAGGATCCAGGGAAAAGCTTCATTCGCAGAATTACAGGATAGTGAAGGACGGGTTCAAGTCTATTTTAACCGGGATGAAATTTGTCCGGGAGATGATAAAGTCAAATACAATGAAGTTTATAAAAAATTGCTCGATATTGGTGACATCATTGGAATAGAAGGAGAACTATTTATTACCCAGGTCGGGGAGAAAACCGTAATGGTTAAAGATTTTACGATCCTAAGTAAAGCTTTAAGGCCTTTACCACTTCCCAAAAAAGATGCAGAAGGCAATGTTTATGATGAGTTCAATGATCCTGAGCAACGCTATCGACAGCGTTATGTAGATCTGGCGGTTAATCCAGCTGTTAAAGACACGTTCATAAAGCGAACCAAGATAACCAATAGTATCCGTGAGTTTTTAAATGATAAAGGATATCTGGAAGTAGAAACCCCAGTTTTACAGCCCATACCCGGAGGAGCGGCTGCCAGACCCTTTATAACACATCACAATGCTCTGGATATTCCCCTTTACCTCAGAATAGCTAATGAGCTTTATCTAAAGCGACTCATTGTGGGTGGTTTTGACGGCGTATATGAGTTTTCCAAGGATTTCAGAAATGAAGGGATGGACCGTACCCATAATCCCGAATTCACTATTATGGAGCTTTATGTTGCTTACAAGGATTACTATTGGATGATGGACACTACGGAACAGTTGTTGGAAAAAGTGGCTATAGACGCCAATGGTTCAACCAAAGTTACTATGGGTGAAAAAGAGATTGATTTTAAGGCGCCCTATCCACGTATTCCAATCCTTGAAGCCATTAAAAAGCATACAGGTTATGAAGTTGCCGGGATGGATGAAAAATCACTCCGCGATGTAGCTATAAAATTAGGTATAGAAGCAGACGAAAGTATGGGGGTTGGAAAACTCATTGATGAGATTTTTGGTGAAAAATGTGAGCATCACTACATTCAACCCACTTTCATTATAGATTATCCAAAAGAAATGAGTCCGCTTACTAAGGAACACAGGACGAATCCGGCCTTAACAGAGCGGTTTGAACTTATGATTAACGGGAAGGAAATTGCCAACGCTTACTCAGAATTAAATGATCCTATTGATCAGCGTGATCGCTTTGAAGAACAGTTAAAACTGTCGGAAAAAGGCGATGATGAAGCCATGTTTATAGATCAGGATTTTATTAGGGCCCTGGAATACGGAATGCCGCCCACATCGGGGATTGGTATCGGTGTAGACCGCCTGGTCATGCTGTTAACAAATAATGCCTCTATTCAGGAAGTTTTGTTCTTTCCGCAAATGCGGCCAGAAAAAAAGCCCCTGGAATTAAATGAAAATGAAAAAGCCATTTTTAACATCTTAAAAACCCATAAATCCATGCCATTGGCCGATTTAAAAGAAGCTGCCGGTTTAAGCAATAAAGCTTGGGACAAAAGTCTTAAAGGATTGAATAAATTAGGGTTAACCAAGGTGGTAAAAGAGGACGATACTCTTATTTGTAAATTAAACGAATAATAAAAAGGATATTTTATTCTTAGTTATTTCATTATCAGCATTTTAAACCTAGTGCATTTCATCGAATGAGTGTTAAATTTTGAAATAAAGACTCCGGTATTTTCGTTATAATAATAGAATCCCAAATCTATTTTTATGAAGAAAATCTACTTTCTGATAATTTTAGCAGCATTTTTCACTTCCTGTTCTAAGGACACATCTCCTTCCGAACCAGATAATCCTGATCCCAACTCAAATTTAGTGGCATGTTTTGAGATGAGTAAAGAGATCCTTTTGGTAGGCGAAAACCTGCAAATAAGCAATTGTTCCGTAGGAGCTATTGCATACTCTTATAATCTTGGTAACGGAGAAACACGTACAGAAGAAAACCCTACGGTAGTCTACGGAAAGCCGGGAGATTATACTATTGCCTTAACGGTTTCAAATGAAGCTATGGAAACGAAAACAATTTCCCAACAAATTCTGGTGAATGACGCTGTGGTGCAAGACTTTTTTATTTTCCCCGATATAGCTGATGGGTTTAACGGAATCCCCATGGAAACTGGTGTAAATCCGGTAAACGGTTTAATCTATTCCATTGAACTTTTGGAAGACCTGGCAGGCACCGGAGGTGCTAAATTTTATTATCGGGAATTAGATGAAAATTATTTATCCTCCTCAAATTATTTGGCAGACAAACCTTATAATTCTAACAGTGCTTTTGTCAACTTTTATCCGAGTGGAAATATGAATTTTGTGTTTTCAAGAACACTGGATGGCCTTTATGGAACTCAGGAAGTTACCTATAACAATGCGTGGAATTTTATGAATGGAATTAGTCCATCTACCAAACACAGTTATGGTTTCCTGGCTGAAGGCACGAACTTCTATTACTTTGGTACAGAAGAAGATGGTGGCATCTACAAAACCGCTGTTGAGACAAGGAATTCTTCAGGCGATGCATTCGCGGTGGTTCTGAATTCATTTGGGGATGCAGATTCCATGATAGGTGATATGATTAAGGTCGAAAACGGTTATCTAGCTTTTGGAGCAGTTTTCAGTAAAAATGATACCAATCCGAAAATAACAAATTATAAACCCTTGTTAATCTTCTTTGACATTGGTCTAAATGTTACTTCCCATGTTATATATGAGGATTCTGTATTGGACTCCAAAATCAGTTCTGCTAATGACCTGAACGGAAGTTATCATTTAGAACAGCTTTCTAACGGCAATATCGCGATGTATGCTAATGGCGAACTCACTGTTGCTAATGCGACCGGCACCAAGATAGCATCATCTTATTTTGAAGGAACAAAGAATAATCAGGCAATGGTGTCCTTAGGAGATTCCTTTGTGTTATCCAGCGACGAGAATTTAAGAAAATTTGACCAAAATGGCAGTCAAATTAAAGAACTTAATTATCCGGGCAATTATCTACCTGAAATACTAAACATAAATGGTAATTTATTTTTTATTGCCGGATTTGATATAGAAGGAGAGGTAAAACTGTTATACGGCTTAACAGACAATGACCTGAATCCTATTAATTTGAATGAGTAGCCTTTTACAGCAATTTTAAAAGGGAGCAAGCTTGCTCCCTTTTATTTTTAAAACTAAAGTAAAAGGTATAGTTTAGAGCCTAAAATAAACTGAATGGGCTTTAACAGGAAACTAGGACTTATATCGGGTCCGCTTCTTTTCTTCATTTTTGCAAATTTACCAAACTTTATTCCCGAAAATGAAAGTGCTAATAGCGTTATTGCAGTTGCCTTATGGATGGTGATTTGGTGGATTACTGAAGCCGTTTCCATTTCAGTAACTGCACTTTTACCGCTTGTGCTTTTCCCTGTTATGGAAATAATGTCGATAACAGATGTGGGCGCCAATTATGGAAGTCCAATAATTTTCTTGTTTTTCGGAGGGTTTGTTTTGGCATTGGCATTGGAAAAGGTAAATCTCCATAAACGCATAGCACTCAACATTATTAGAATAACGGGCACTACCCCCAATAAGGTGGTGCTGGGTTTCATGATAGCAACGGCTTCATTGAGCATGTGGATAAGTAATACGGCCAGTACAGTAGTTATGCTCCCAATAGCCATGTCTGTAATTGGTTTACTAATTAATGACAAAGACGGTTATACTAAAAATGATCAGAATTTTGCCCTTAGTGTCATGCTTGGCATAGCTTTTTCTGCGAATGCCGGAGGCATTGCCACTGTTATTGGAACTCCTCCCAACTCCGTTATGATAGGGCTATTAGAAAATGAATATAACATAGAGATCTCCTTTCTAAAATGGATGACCCTAGGGCTCCCTTTCTCTATAATATTATTAATAATATCTTACCTGGTTCTGGTAAAATGGATGTTTCCAAACAGACAACTTAAGTTCAAGGCATCCAAGGATGTAATAAACTCAGAATTAAAAAAATTAGGCCCTATTTCAGGTAAGGAAAAAATGGTTTTGGTTATTTTCGGGATAACGGTATTTCTATGGATTTTCAGAACCCTGATAAACAAAATATTCCCGGGTTTAGGACTTTCAGATACAATAATTAGTATGTTGGCTGCAATTTCTCTTTTTGCTGTTCCCTATAATATCAGAAAAGGTGATTTTATTATCAAGTGGAAAGACACTCAAAAATTGGCCTGGGGCATTCTCATTCTCTTCGGAGGCGGACTGGCACTTGCAAAGGGAATGTCTGTAAGCGGTATTGTAGATATTGTCTCCAACGCCATTGCTACCAGTGAGATAAGTATTCTGTTTACGGCTTCGCTCCTCATAATCCTAATGCTATTTATGACCGAATTGATGAGCAATGTTGCCCTGGTTGCCGTTTTGGCACCTGTGGTCGCAGGAATTGCGATTGGCTTAGACATACCAATAATATACCTGTTGATCCCGGTGACAATTGCCAGTAGTTGCGCATTTATGTTGCCAATGGCCACCCCACCTAATGCAATTGTTTTTGCCAGTGGTTATATTAAGGTTCACCAAATGGCAAAAGTTGGAATTGTTTTAAACCTTATCGCTGTTGTCTTATTGATACTAGTTTTCCAATATGTAATCCCAATATTGTTTTAATAAAAAAGCCCCGATACAATGATCAGGGCCTGTTACTATGGTATTGTAAAAATTAATACAAAGAATTATAGTTTATTGAAGAAGTTCTTGAATACGGATTAAAGTCAGCAGGCAAATGCTCTACTGTATCTATCTCCAGGTGTATTTCGTCCATTGGATCAATGTAACTCACATTTCGAAAATCCGACGGGTTTGCAAACACATCAAAATGTCTTGGTAAATTTTTTTCAAAATCAATATAGACATAAACATCCTCCACATAAGAAATTGAATTCAGATCAAAATAATATTGATAAGGATCAAAATCTTCCGGAAGGTATTCTGATGTATTGAAACCAAGATCAAAATCTTCTTCTTCTATATATTCAATGCTGCTAATATCAAAATGCTTTTCATCACCATTTGGATTCTGAGCATTTATCCCGTTGATAGTTGCTACTATCAAAAAGCTGCTTACTATTGTTTTTAAATATTTCATAACGCTATAAGGTTAAAATTTTATACAAAGTTAGAACAAGGAAATACGCCTATTATTGCTCTTCTGATACTATTAACAATTGATTAATCGGACCTTAAAAGCGAATTTCTCAGTTTCCTGTGATAAAACTTAAGAACAGTTCAAAAGAGCACTGAAAAATTTATCAAGGTCACCTATACTTTTTGCAGTTTTTAACAATTCTATAATCAGCTATTTTAAGTTAAATTTTTGTTAATTTACTTTTAGGTAGAGTAGATAGCCACAAAAAGAGGCAGGCTAATAAAAAAAGCCTTTGCTCTGCAAAGGCCTTTATGGCGACTAACCCAATAAATCGATAGAAATAAGATCTTCTATCCCCTTATTATCTTGATAAAGGATCAAATCCAGCTGGTAAATAATCCTCGGTACTAAAATCAAAATCTAATTCTCCTTCATCTTCTATATACTCTACAGAATCCAGATCCAAATAGACATCATAGGGATCAAAATCTTCTGGTAGAAATGTTGTTGTATCAAAGCCCAGGTCGATGGCTTCGTCTTCTTCTATATAATTAATTCCATCTATTCCGTTAGGATTTGCATATGCATTAAAATTTGCTGGCAAATACTCTTCCGTATCAAACCCCAGGTCTGTCATTTCCTCGTCAATGAACTCAATAGCGTTTACATCAAAATAAACACTATAAGGATCAAAGCCTTCAGGCAGATACTCCGCTGTATCAAATCCTAAATCTGTAGAAGGTTCTTCTTCAATAAATACAATTTCAGACACTTTTATATCCTCCGGAGCATTTACTGAAATTCTGCTTACAAGTTTAGGAGCTTTCCATATAGTTTCAGTTTCCATAGCAAGTAATTCATGGCTATTTACACCTTCTATACTTACATATATACTATCTTCCGATGTAGTACAATTTGAAGTCAATTTATTTTCTTGCGGTGTGGTGGTTGTGCCCAGCATTACCAATCCACATAATAGTATTAATTTATTCATTTTATAATTTGTTTTTTATTGATCGTTGTTTGAATATAAGACGGTCGAAAAATCAATTTGTTACACTATTAGCTTTTGTTTAACAGCCAAAACTGTGAGTTTTAACACTAGTTGCTAATGTGCTTTTTGTTTTTATATTACTGTTTATCTGATAGTTATATGCTAAAAATTCAATAATGTAAAATATTTACGCTTATGATTTAATTAACAATAGTTTTAATTAATTTTTCAGTTCTTTGGCCAATTCGAATCAAAAAACTAACCCTTTTAAATGGCAAACAAAATTCTCCAACTACTTTTATTGGCAATAGTTGCTTTAGGAATCCCTGGTACTGCTGATGCACAAATCTTCAAAAAGAAAAAGGTTGAAACAGAGCAAACGGAAGAAAAATTAAATTTAAAAAAGGATAAAATACAGCCTTATTCCAAAGTCATTACCAAAGAAGCCATTACGGACAAAGGGCTTTTTAATGTCCACGTTGTTGAGGATAAACATCTCTATGAAATACCGGATTCCCTTTTTAACAGGGAAATGTTGATGGTAAGCAGAATCTCTAAAACAGCATCAGGAATTGGCTTTGGCGGCGGAAAAATTAATACCCAGGTATTGCGTTGGGAAAAGAAACCAAAAAAAGTGTTATTACGGGTAGTGAGTTACAATGTAGTTGCAGACGATTCACTCCCGGTGCATGAAGCGGTGGTAAATTCTAACTTTGAACCTGTTTTATACGCTTTTGATATTAAAGCCTTCAAAAAAGATTCTCTAAACCCTGCCACGGTAATAGATGTTGAACAGTTATTCCTCAAAGATGTTAAAGCCATAGGCATGCCGGAGTTCTACCGAAAGCGTTATAAGGTATCCAAACTGGACGAGAGCAGGAGTTATATTGAATCTATAAAAAGCTATCCGCTAAATCTTGAGGCAAGGCATGTAAAGACCTATAGCGCAGCTAATCCGCCTTCAAATGAGAGCCTTGGATCTATCTCGATAGAAATAAATAACTCTATGATTCTTTTACCGAAAACGCCTATGAAAAGACGTTATTTTGATAAACGAGTGGGCTGGTTTTCCAGGGGTCAAACAGATTACGGCCTGGATGCACAGGAAAGTAAAACAATAAAGTTTCTGGACAGGTGGCGCCTGGAAGTTAAAGAGGAGGACCTTGAAAAGTTTAAACGAGGTGAATTGGTGGAACCCAAAAAGCCTATAGTATATTATGTAGACAGAGCTACTCCAAAAAAATGGGTCCCATATATTAAACAAGGTATTGAGGACTGGCAAGTTGCATTTGAAAATGCGGGATTTAAAAATGCTATTCTGGCCAAAGATCCTCCATCAAAAGAAGAAGACCCCGAATGGTCGCCTGAAGATGTAAGATATTCGGTAGTTAGATATTTGGCTTCTCCTATACCTAATGCTAATGGACCTCATGTTAGCGACCCCAGAAGTGGAGAAATTTTAGAATCGGATATCAATTGGTATCATAATGTTATGTCTCTACTGCGCAATTGGTTTTTTGTTCAGACGGCTGCTATAAATGATGACGCAAGAGGACTTGCCTTTAAGGATGAAGTTATGGGACGACTTATACGCTTTGTTTCATCCCATGAGGTTGGTCATACGTTAGGATTACCACATAATATGGGGAGTAGCGTGGCCTACCCGGTTGATTCATTGCGCTCTGTATCCTTTACCAGAACATATGGAACCGCTCCATCAATTATGGACTATGCCCGTTTTAATTATGTAGCGCAACCTGAAGATGGTGATGTTGCACTTATGCCTAATATTGGTATTTATGATAAATATGCCATCAAATGGGGCTACAAACCTATCTTAAACAAAACAGATAAAGAAGAGAAGAAAATTCTGGACAGTTGGATTATGGAACATTCCGGAGACCCGCTTTACCGTTTTGGCGACCAGCAGGCAGGTGATGTGATTGACCCAAGTTCTCAGACGGAAGATTTGGGGGATAATGCAATAAAAGCAGGCAAATATGGGATTGAGAATTTAAAAAGGATTGTTCCAAATTTGATTAAATGGACCGCGGAGGATGGAAAAGACTATGATGATCTTGAAAAATTATACGGACAGGTGGTTGGGCAATTCAACAGATATATGGGACATGTCTCAAATAATATAGGTGGTGTTTATGAATATTATAAGACGTATGACCAGGAAGGTAAGGTATATACCCCCGTCCCTAAAGAACATCAGGAGAACTGTATGCAATTTCTTCAACAAGAATTATTTAGCACCCCGGAATGGCTATTGGATGATGAGTTATTTGGGAGAATAGAATACTCAGGATCTGTTGAAAGGGTAAGGGCTTTGCAAGCAAGATCTTTAAACAATTTGCTTAGTCTGGGAAGAATGGCCCGGCTTATAGAACAGGAAACTCAATTAGGCACTGATGCATATTCCTTAAATACCATGATGAATGATTTGAGCAAGGGTATTTGGTCCGAGCTCAAAAGTGGCCGTAAAATTGACACTTACAGAAGAAATCTGCAGAAAGCACATATAGATAGGTTAGAATTCCTTATGACTGCCGAAAGCAATACTAAAAAGCCGGCTAATGGAGGCTATCGAAAGGCTACGGTTATAAACACCAGCCAGTCTGATATCAGGTCTGTTGCAAGAGCAGAATTGAACAGTCTAAAAAGAAACATAGCCAATGCCATCCCAAGAATATCTGATAACATGAGTAAATATCATTTACAGGATGTAAAAGAACGCATAGATCAAATACTAAACCCGGTGCCTTCTCGCTAGTAGCTATCGGTGAATTACCTTATTTAAGCTATTAAATGTAAAGTGTTTTTGCATAAAATCCGCGCAGAATTCGTGCAGACCACAAATAATAGGTTTTTAACACCAATAAAAAAGACATTCACAACAATCATTCGATCTGGTTTATTTTTGGTTATATCTTAGTAATGAACAAAAACCCCGGAATTATGTCTTATAAATTTAAAAGTCTGCTTTATTTTGTTTGCTTTGTATTATCTGCATTTACCTACTATGGTTTAGATAGCAATGAAAATCAGGAACAACAATATACGGCAGTAGAGGTCGTTGATATTACCAATGAAAATTTAAAACCCACATTCTTAATTGAATTTGAAGATCTTAATTAGTAAATCAAATCCATATATAAATTCCCAAATCAAAGGGTTCGGTATAAACCGGACCCTTTTTGTTTTTACGAATTAAAATTTAAAATATTCTGCTTTGGATTCACTAAACCATATTCTCAGGGGTGTTAAAGTTTTTATAATATCAGAATGTGATTTAAACCAAATAATGAATTAATAATCCAAGGTGTATAACAAAAACATAAACACATGAAAAAAGTATTAGTAACAACCGTATTATTAATCGGAATGATGGGCTATTCTCAAAGAGGCCAGCATTTTGATAGTGAACAAAGGGGGATGAAAGATATGTCTCCGGAACAAATAGCCATACTTAAGACAAAGAAGATGACTTTGGCTCTTGATTTAAGTACGGCTCAACAAAAGGAAATTCAAACGTTAAATTTGGAAAATGCCAAAGAGCGGGAAGCTTTAATGTTGGAACGGAAGGTGAAAAAGGAACAAGCGGAACAATCCAAACCAAGTACGGATGAACGCTTTGAGTTTAAAAATGAACGATTGGATAGGATGATTGCCCAAAAAGGAAAGATGAAACAAATTCTGTCAGAAGAGCAATTTCAAAAATGGGAACGCATAAATCATCATCGCAGTAGTCATAGAAAAGACGGTAACAGAGAACATAACTCCGGGAGGAGGCATGGCAAATAAGTCTTGAGTCTTAAGGAAAACGGGGTGTAGAACAAAGTATAACTATTCTATATTCCGTTTCTTTATTAATACTGCCTTTTATACCAAATCAGGAGCAATCTTCTTTAAGGCTTCAATTGTACTATCCAAATCCTTATAGGTAATAGCATCATTTAAGAAATAGCTTTCAAAGGCACTCGGTGGCAGATATATTCCCTGCTCTAACATCCCGTGAAAATACTTTCGGAATATCTCATTGTTACCTTTGGCAGAACTGCTAAAATCTATCACTGGATTTTCAGTAAAATGAACCGAAATCATCGAACCAAAACGGTTAATTTGATGAGGAATGCCATGTTCTGTTAACACAGAAGACAGGCCATTATGAAGATAAGCCGTCTTTTGATCAAGGCTATCAAAAATCTCAGGCCGATTATTCAATTCTGTGAGCATAGCAAGTCCGGCACTCATGGCCAAAGGATTACCGCTAAGAGTACCAGCCTGATAAACAGGTCCATCGGGAGCCAGGTGTGCCATGATTTCGTTGCTTGAGGCGAATGCTCCTACAGGAAGACCTCCACCGATTACCTTTCCATAAGTAACAATATCAGCATCTATTCCTAAGACTTCCTGTGCCCCACCACGGCCCAGGCGGAATCCCGTCATTACTTCATCAAAAACCAACAGAATATTTTCCTCAGTACAGATCTTTCTAAGCCCGTCCATAAAAGAATCTGACGGAACAATACAACCCATATTACCAGCTATGGGCTCTATAATAACAGCGGCAATTTCACCCTTGTTAGCCGCAATCAGGGTAATCACACTTTCCAGGTTATTATATTCTGCCAATAAGGTATCCTTAGCGGTACCTTTGGTCACCCCTGGGCTATTAGGACTGCCAAATGTTACGGCACCACTTCCCGCCTGAATTAAAAAGGAATCCGAATGCCCGTGATAACATCCGGCAAATTTTATAATCTTATCTTTTCCTGTAAATCCACGGGCCAGACGAATGGCACTCATACAAGCTTCTGTTCCGCTATTTACAAATCTAATCTTATCAATATTGGGAACCATAGAAACTGCCAATTGAGCTAGTTCTGTCTCTATTTCTGTAGGCATTCCAAAAGAAGTGCCAAGCTTAGCTTTATTAATCACTGCATTAATTACAGGTTCATAAGCATGCCCTAAAATCAGTGGCCCCCAGGAAGAAATATAGTCAATTAACTTATTTCCATCCACATCGTATAAATAAGCCCCTTTGGCCCTTTCTATAAAAACAGGATCACCTCCAACTGCCTTAAAAGCACGGACCGGAGAATTTACACCTCCCGGAATATATTTCTTAGCCTCAGCAAATAAGGCACTGCTTCTCTGATAAATCATACTAATTTATTTTACTCTTTCAGATTTAATCTTCAGTTCCTGTCCAACAGACAAGTTACTGGAGTTCATGCCGTTGAGTTTCATCAACTCATCGACAGAAATAAAATAGGCTCGGGATATAGAATATAAAGTGTCTCCTTTTTGGACAACATGCTTTTTGTAATCATATTTTTTAGGCTCTGCCTGAACCTGATATCCCTGAGCCAAAACTTCCTTGTCGTATTTGTAGAGCTGATACCTTTCAATAAAGGAAATCAATTTTTGAGGATAACTTTTATCAGTGGCATAACCCGCTTTCTTAAGCCCTTTTGCCCATCCTTTATAATCATCTCGCCTTAATTCAAACAAGGAAGCATAGCGCGCCCTTGATGAAAGAAAAATACTATGATCACGAAATGAGTACATTGGATGATTGTATTTTCTAAAACACTCGCCTTTTTCATCATCATCATGATACTCAAACTCCCCATCCCAACTGTTATGACATTTAATTCCAAAATGATTATTAGTCTTTAAGGTAAGTGTTCCCATTCCATAGCCGCTTTCCAAAATACCCTGAGCCAAAGTAATACTTGCCGGTATGCCATAGGCCTTCATTTCAAATTGCGCTATTTCTGAATAGGTAACCAAATATTCTTCTATAGATGAGGTGGAAAAGTACGTAAACTTTTTGGCATCCTCCGGAAAAGGAAACTTTGTATAATCTTTATTGGTTTTGTTAGACTTTACAACCTCGGATGATGATTTCTTGGAATAGGTAGTTCTCTTTTTAGTTCCACAACTTAGAAGTAAAAAAACCAAAACAACTGCCAGCGTAGCGTGTTTCATATATCGATTATGGGTAAATTTTTGCTTTTCAAATATAAATTCATTCCTGCTATTCCTTGCAATCCACCGGTATGAATAGCCAATATTTTAGTCTTGGGTTTAAAATAATCGTTAGTAATCATGTCTAATATACCGTAAATCATTTTTCCCGTATAAACCGGATCAAGGGGTATTTCAAGGTTTTGATTCATTTCATTTATAAACGATATTAATGATTCATCAACCCTGGCATAGCCTCCAAAATGGTAATCTGTACATAATTCCCAGTTCCCATTTTCGACAAATTTACAAATATCTTTCTTTAAAAAGTCGCCTTTAAGAGCAGGAAAACCTATTACGCGCTGGTTAGGCGTAGCCGAATTAATAATTCCGGCCAAAGTACCTCCGGTTCCAACAGCGCAGCAGATTACATCAAATTCGCTGTCTTTTGGCGTAAGAATCTCTTCACATCCTTTAACCGCTAATTTGTTTGTACCGCCTTCTGGAACCATATAGAAATTCCCAAATTCCGCCTTTAAATCATCATAAAATGCCTCAGTCTCCTTTTTCCTGTAGTCTGCCCTGGAGACAAATTTAAACTTCATGCCTTGCTTATTTGCAGCAGATAAAGTTGGATTACTTGTCCATGAATCCCTTAATTCCTCCCCTCTAATTACCCCTACGGTTTTCATCCCGTTCACCTTGCCTGCATAGGCAGTTGCAGCAATATGATTGGAATAAGCACCACCGAAAGTTAGGATGGCATCATACTTCAATTCCTTAGCCTTTAGTAGATTGTATTTAAGTTTACGATATTTATTACCCGAAATTTGAGGATGTATCAAATCCTCTCGCTTTATATGAAGTTCTACTTTCTTTTTTTCTAAGAGGGGAAGGTATATTTTTTGATTGGTGACCAACACAACTCCCTGGCTTAATGGCTCCAAAAATATTTAATAAAGCTAAAACGTTTTCTCGTTTCAAGGTATTCCATATTTATTTCATTTTGATAGGCCTCGCGTTCAAAACTAATATTTTGATATGCTTTATAGGTGTCAAAATAAAGCAATGATCTAAGCAACCATTCTGAGATATATAAAAAATAAAAAGGAAGTATAAGAAGTTCCTGTTGTTGTTGTAAATGAATCCTTTCGTGATTAATTAAAACAGCATCTTGTTTTAAGTGAACATTCTTGAGAATAATAAACGGCCATAAAGACAAGCCCACATAATCCTTGTAGAAAAAACGTCTAATTATCACAATCATAAGCAATTGTATTAACAGCTTTAAACAAAGATAAATTTTTAAATTTATTTTAGTCTATAAATCAGCTTAGGTTACCAACTTATACGGTAAGCTGATATCCTTTCGTTTTGCAGCATATTAACGGGTTTTAATCTATTCGGTAATATTTTATTAACAATATTGCCGTAATTTTGCAGCTATGAAAAAGATATTACCGCCTGAAGAAGGTGATTTTTACTTATCTGAAGAGGGCTATCGCGTTTTCACAAAAGAATATCATCTTAAGCGCGGGTATTGTTGCGAGAGTAGCTGCAGGCATTGTCCTTATGGATATAATGCAAAGACAAATACACAGTAATTTGCCAATGTATTTGGCATGATAATTGTGCATTTATTCTTATTCTTAATGGTTGACAAACCCAAATAGTATTATTATGAAAAAGATAAAAATAATAGCTGTTCCAATACTATTCATTCTCTTCTTAAGTTCCTGTGCTTCGGTAAATGTTTTATCAGATTACGATAGGCAAACCGATTTTACGAAATATAAAAGTTATGCGTTTTACAAAACGGGAATAGACAGGGCTCAGATTTCCGATCTGGACAAGAAGCGAATCTTAAGGGCCATTGAAACGGAAATGGATTCACTTGGCTTTGTTAAGTCTGATCAGCCTGATCTTCTAGTTAGTATTTTTACAAATGAAAGAGTAGAGGTAGATGTGTATAACGGTTATGGTTATGGTTATGGCTGGGGCTGGGGCTGGGGCTGGCCAGGATATTATGGTTACTACAATCCCTATTTTTGGGGACCCGGTTATTATGGCAATAATGTAAGTACAAGAACGGAAGGTTCATTATATATTGATTTAATAGATACGGCAAAAAAAGAATTAGTTTGGCAGGGAAGAGGTGTTGGCACCCTGAATAATATAAAAAATATAGAAAAAAAAGAGAAACGTATTCGCCAATTTGTATCACAAATATTGCAACAGTATCCGCCGGAGGCTATTGCAACGAATTAAATTTATAACCGTCCGCTTTGGGCGGTTTTTTGTATCTTTATAAGGCATTAATGAACCGTTATGTCTTTTGAAAGTAACCCTATTTTAGATAAACTTCCCACTCATCTTAAGCAATATATTAAACCTCAGGACTATGAGGATTATTCAGCCATAGACCAGGCTGTCTGGCGTTATGTTATGCGAAAAAATGTGGACTATCTGAGTACTGTAGCCCATAAATCATATGTAGAGGGGCTTCATAAAACCGGAATATCTGTAGATCACATTCCTAATATGTACGGGATGAATCGCATTTTAAAAGAAATTGGATGGGCAGCAGTTGCCGTAGATGGGTTTATCCCTCCGGCAGCCTTTATGGAATTTCAGGCCTATAATGTGCTCGTTATTGCTTCAGACATAAGACAACTTGAGCATATTGAATACACACCAGCGCCTGATATTATCCATGAAGGAGCCGGACATGCACCAATCATAGCAAATCCTGAATATGCAGAATATTTAAGAAGGTTTGGTGAAATAGGATCGAAGGCTATTTCCAGCGCAAAGGATTATGAACTCTATGAGGCTGTCAGATATCTCTCCATAATAAAAGAAGCTGCAGGGACTCCCCCGGTTGATATTCAGAAAGCAGAGAAACACATCGAAGAATTACAGCAAAATATGGGCGAGCCCAGTGAAATGGCCCTTATTAGAAATTTACACTGGTGGACTGTAGAATACGGGCTAATTGGAACTGTGGAAGAACCAAAAATTTATGGTGCGGGACTATTATCCTCCATTGGCGAGAGTGCCTGGTGCATGACAGAGAAAGTAAAAAAAATTCCATACAGCATAGAAGCAGCACACACTTCTTTTGATATTACCCAACCTCAACCTCAACTATTTGTAACTCCGGATTTTGCGTATCTGAGTCAGGTTCTTGAAGAATTTGCCAATTCTATGTCTTTAAGAAAAGGGGGGCTTTCCGGGGTAACCAAATTGATCAATGCCAAAGAACTGGGAACAGTAGAATTGAGTACCGGGATACAGATATCCGGAATATTCAGTATGGTAATCTCAAATGACGATAAACCAGTATATCTTCAGACGCATGGCGAGACCGCTTTGTCGTACAGGGAAAAGGAACTGGTTGGACATAGCAGGCTTGATCATCCAAAAGGTTTTGGTTCACCTCTCGGGAAGCTCAAAGGCATTAATCTGGCCATAGAAGATATGAGCCCACGAGATCTGAAAGCTTATAAGATCTATGAAGGTGAAATTATCTCACTTGAATTTGAAGGAGATATTAAGGTAATTGGCGAAATTATAACAGGGAAGCGCAATCTAATGGGTAAAATTATTCTGATAACGTTCCGCAATTGTACGGTAACCCATGGCAAAGAAGTGCTTTTTAAATCAGAATCCGGATTATATCATATGGCTGTGGGAGAACGCATAGTATCGGCTTTCAACGGCCCTGCAGACCTCAGTAGTTTCGATTTAGTTACCCACGAAATTTCCTCAGAAACAATAAAACCAATAAAATCTGAAGCCCGTAAAAAACTGGAGCAGTATTATAAACAGATCCGAGACTATCGTGAAGGCAGTAACACAACTATATCAAGAAACAAAGTGTTTAAAGAAATATGTGAGAAGTATCCGAATGACTGGCTTTTATCTATTGAACTCTACGAATTGGCCAAAAACAATAATGACCTTGGATTTGCACAACAAATCCATTCTCATTTGGAGACCGTTAAACTTAATAATCCAAAAGTGGGGCATTTAATAGATGATGGATTATCATTGGTTGATGGCCAATTGGTTAATTAATAATTAATTATGAGATATTATATCTTATCTGCTTGTGTAATCCTTGCTCTTCAAACTATGAATGCTCAATTTGTTGCTAATTATGACGAAGCTAAAGTCCCGGAGTTTGACCTGCCCGATCCGTTGACTACTTTTTCTAAAAAACAAATTCTGACAAGTTCCTCCTGGAACGAATTAAGAAGACCAGAACTGATTAATTTCTTTGAATCTCAGGTTTTTGGAAAGGTTCCCGGAACTTTTGATGGCATTGCTTTTGAAGTTGTAGAAGAAAGCAACTCCGCGCTCGGCGGACTTGCCAAACGAAGACAGGTAAAGGTAACCATTACAAAAAATACCAAAACATTAAGCTTCCTGATACTTTTATACTTGCCAAAGGAAGTTTCCCGGGCTCCTGTGTTTTTGGGTTATAATTTTCATGGAAATCATACAGTTATTAACGATCCGGCCATAATCATCTCAAAAGCCTGGTCTCTGAATAATGAATCAATAGGCATTACTAACCATACCTTAACTGAAGAAAGTAGGGGATTACTATCCGGTAGATGGGCGATATCCAGGATGATTGAAGCCGGTTATGGTCTGGCAACCATTTACTATGGAGAAATAGATCCCGACAAAAATGATTTTACAGATGGACTTCATTCATTGTTCTATACCAAAGGTCAGAAAAAGCCGGCCAAAGATGAATGGGGCGGTATTGGGGCCTGGGCTTGGGCTTTGAGCAGAGCCATGGACTACCTGGCAAATGACATGGAAGTTGATAATTCAAGGGTTATCGTTTTTGGACATTCCAGATTGGGTAAAGCTGCATTATGGGCCGGTGCAATGGATGAAAGGTTTGCAGGAGTTATTTCCAACGATTCAGGTTGCGGCGGAGCTGCCTTATCTAAACGCAAATTCGGGGAGACGGTAGCTCAAATAAATGAAAATTTTCCTTATTGGTTCTCCGGGAACTTT
>Ga0316190_10001286_pt1 | contig 18047 bp, 20 predicted proteins | sample Eddworburrow2_MG_FD_204929 | JGI IMG/M metagenome (GOLD analysis project Ga0316190, IMG submission 204929) | Coastal sediment microbial communities from Maine, United States - Eddy worm burrow 2 | ecosystem: Environmental > Aquatic > Marine > Coastal > Sediment | place: USA: Maine | collected... | reverse complement strand
TGGACGTCACGAAAGAGCCGATACCGGTCCTGCCGACGGTGCATTACAACATGGGCGGCATCCCCGCGATTTTCACCGGCGAGGTCGTGACAATGAAAGACGGCGATCCCGAGTCGGTCGTTCCGGGCCTCATGGCGGCGGGCGAGGCAGCCTGCGTTTCCGTGCACGGCGCGAACCGGCTCGGTTCCAACTCGCTGCTCGATCTCGTCGTGTTCGGGCGCGCTGCCGCCAAGCACTGTGCCGGGACGATGGAGCCGGGCGCCAGGCACAAGCCGCTCGGCGCGGACGCCGGCCAGAACAGCGTGGAGCGGATCGACAAGCTGCGCAACGCGAAGGGCAGCCGATCGACTGCCGACATTCGCCTCGACATGCAGCGCACCATGCAGAATCACGCGGCGGTATTCCGCACGGGCGAAACCCTGGACGAGGGCGTCCAGAAACTGAAGGACACCTTCGCGTCGTTCGCCGACGTGCGGGTCTCGGACCGGTCTCTTATCTGGAACACGGATCTCGTCGAAACCATGGAACTCGAGAACCTGCTGCTGAACGCCGCCGCGACTATCGAGTCGGCGGCCAATCGGCTCGAGAGCCGCGGCGCACACGCGCGCGAGGATTATCCGGATCGCGACGACGAGAACTGGATGAAGCATACCTTTGCATGGGTCGATGGCGACGGCGCCGTCCGTTTCGACTACCGGCCGGTACACCAGGAAACATTGACCGACGAAGTCGAGAAGGTGCCGCCCAAGGCACGCGTGTATTAGGAGACCATCCGTTGGCCGAGTTCAGACTGCCACCCAATTCGAGAATCAAGAAGGGCAAGCACTTTGCGGCGCCGGCGGGCGCCGGCAACGTCAGGCGCTTTGCCGTGTATCGCTACGATCCGGACAGCGGCGAGAACCCGCGCCTCGATACTTACGAGGTCGACCTCGACAGCTGCGGCCCGATGGTGCTCGATGCGCTGATCAAGATAAAGAACGAGATCGATCCGACGCTGACGTTCAGGCGTTCCTGCCGGGAGGGCATCTGCGGCTCCTGCGCCATGAATATCGACGGCGGCAACACGCTGGCCTGCACACGCGCGATCGATGCCGTGAAAGGCGACGTCAGGATCTACCCGTTGCCGCACATGCCCGTGGTCAAGGACCTGGTGCCCGACCTGACGAACTTCTATGCGCAGTACGCGTCGATCAAGCCGTGGCTGCAGACGCGCACGCCGCCGCCACCCGATCGCGAGCGGCTGCAAACCAAGGAGGACCAGGAACTCATCAACGAGCCAGCCGCCTGCATACTGTGCGCCTGCTGTTCGACGAGTTGTCCCAGCTACTGGTGGAACAGCGATCGATATCTCGGGCCCGCAGCGCTGCTGGCCGCCTACCGCTGGCTGGTCGACAGCCGTGACGAGGCGACCGGGGAGCGCCTCGATCAGCTCGAGGATCCGTTCCGCCTGTACCGCTGCCATACGATCATGAACTGCACGCAGAGCTGCCCGAAGGATCTGAATCCGGCGAAAGCGATCGCCGAGACCAAGAAGATGCTGGCGGAGCGCAGGCACTAGCCCCTCGGGCGCGGTTCCCGACCGCGACTCAGCGTGATCCGGATGAATGACGATTCGACGAAGCGGCTGCGCTGGCAGTGCCGACGGGGCATGAAGGAACTCGACCAGCTGTTGACCGGCTATCTCGACGACGGCTACGCGCAAGGTACCGAGAACGATAAAGCGTCATTCCGCGCACTTTTGGAGCTTTCCGACCCGGAACTCGTGGGCTATCTGTTACAGCGCCAGGAACCCGGGTCCGACATCATTGCACGCGGCATCGACATCATACTCGGCCGAGATCGCGCCTGATGCGCGCTTGCGTCGGCTCGTCCTCCTGAGTGGCGCAGTGTTATTCGTCGCGGGTCTCGCCTTCGTGCCCTTGCTGGCGGTACCGGGCGGCCTGAAGGGTATGCTCGCCGTAACCTGGGCCGGTCTTTGCGGCTACGAATGGCTGGCGTGCCGACGCGGATACGCCGCGAGCAGCGCCCTGCGCATCGCCGCGGGCGGGCATGTCGAGCGGCAATGCGGTGACGGCAGCTGGCAGTCCGTGAGATTGTGCGCCGGCAGCGTGGTTCTGTCCCGCTTCGCCTGGCTGCGCGTCGCGCCGCCCGGCGCGGGGGCCTATTCCGAACCGCTGAGTGCGGCACGCCACGAAAGCGAGGATTGGCGCCGCCTGCAGGTGATCTGGCGGCACATTGGAGCCGCCTGACTAAGCTGCTACCATGCCGAAGCTGTGAAATCGCCGAGCAACGACCGCCGGTGGCAGCGGACCGGCATCACTTATTCCAATAAATTCGCAAAATGACCGCTGAAATGTCAGAACTTTTGAGAGCCCTGCCGGTCTATCCGGACATCGAGCGACCACGCCCCGAGACCCGCAGGATGCGCCCGGATGTCGAATGAATCGACGGACGCCAAACTGGTCAAACGGGTCCAGAAAGGGGACAAAGGCGCGTTCGACCTGCTGGTCCTGAAATACCAGCACAAGATTGTGAACCTGGTGATGCGGTATGTGCGTGATCCGGAGCAGGCGCTGGACATTACCCAGGAGGCCTTTATCAAGGCTTACCGGGCATTGCCGCGGTTTCGCGGCGACAGCGCATTCTATACGTGGCTATACCGGATAGCGGTGAATACCGCGAAGAATCACCTGGCAGCGCAGCGCCGGCGCCCCATGGACGTCGAGCTCGATCTGCAGGATCCGGAGCAGTACGACCTGCACGCGCGACTGAAGGAGACCGACACCCCGGAGGGTGTCACGCAGAGTCAGGAGCTGCAGCGGGCCCTGGAAAAGGCCATCGCGGCGCTGCCGGATGACCTGCGAACGGCGATCATCCTGCGGGAGCTGGATGGCATGAGTTATGAGGAAATCGCACAGACGATGGAATGCCCCGTCGGCACCGTGCGGTCGAGAATTTTCAGGGCACGCGACGCCATTAGTAAAAAAGTCGGTTCCCTGATACGTTAGCAAAAGGGGCTTTGCCCCGGCGGGTGGAAAATGAACGAAGCAATAAGAATGCAGGTGTCGGCGTTCGTCGACGGAGAGCTGCCGGAAAACGAGGCCGATCTTCTGGTGCGGCGACTGAGCCAGGATGCCCATCTGCGCAAGCAGGTCTCCGAGTACCTGGCTATCGGCCGGATCATGCGCGGCGAGTACAGCTTGCAGGGCAGCGACGCGTTGCGCGAACGTATCGCGGCGGAACTCGACGCCGGATCCCTTCAGGAACCGGCCGACAGCGTGGTTGCGAACCAGCCGTCTCGTTACGTTCGACCGGTCGCCGGCGCCGCGATAGCCGCTACCGTTGCGCTCGTGGCTATATTCGGCCTGGGCCGCGTTGCAGACGTCGATACTGCCGCCCCGGCCACCGCAGTCATTGCGGACGAGGCCGTATCCGAGACAGTACCGACCATGTCCGACGACGAGCTGCGCCGGCTTATGATTCTTCACGGTGACGGCTCGAACAGCTTCTCGACGCGCGTAACGTCCCTGCAGATGCGGGCGGAGGAACTTGCCGAGGAAGCGGCCGTCGAGGATCCGGAAGCGGACGACGAGGAAGACGTGACCGAACCGGTGACCAGTCAGCCGTAATGCTCACTCACAGCCATACAAGCAAAGCCGCAGCATGCATCGTGTTCTGCGGCTTTTTCACTGGGCCGCAACTGCTTGCCGGCGAGGCGACGACGCCGCAGGACTGGATCGATCGCATGGGCAACGCGGTCCAGGTCACCAATTACGAGGGCACCGTCGTCCGCGTGCGCGACGGCAACGTCGACACGTTCAAGGTCGTGCATACGGTGAAAGACGGCGTCATTCGGGAGAAGGTCGTCATCCAGGACGGCAACGGCCTGGAGATCATCCGCAACGGTAACGAGGTGCATTGCATTCTGCCGGACCGGGAGTCGGTGCTGGTCGAGGAGTGGAACAACCAGAGCACGCTGTTTTCGACCTTGCCGTCTAGCGACATTCGTTTCGGTAACGAGTACGACGTCCTCATCAAGGAATTCGAGCGCGTCGCCGGCCGCAAGTCGGCAAAGCTCGCAATCCTGCCGCATGACAATTACCGCTACGGTTACCGGATCTGGCTCGACATCGAGACGGGCTTCCCGCTGCAGACGCAACTGATCGGCGACGACAACCAGCCCCTCGAGCACGTCAAGTTTGCCGATATCAGCATCGAGCAGGACATACGATCCAGCGCCCTGGACCCGTCCTATAGCACGGACAACTGGAAGTGGTATACGGAACCGCGCCTGACCATGAAGCGCGAAGTGCAGAGCGAGTGGCTTGCCGACGAGGTGCCGTCCGGGTTTCGGGTCGTGTCGACCCAGCAGAAGATACTGCCCGACGTCGACGATCCGCTGACGCACATCGTCTACAGCGACGGCCTGATCACCGTATCGGTGTTCATCTCACCGGTATCCGACGGGATGGAGCCGCGACGCTCCAGCGTCGGCGCCTCCAATTCGTACAGCACGGTCATCGACGGGTACCGCATCACGGCCGTCGGGCAGGTACCGCAGGTCACCGTCAAGCAGATCGCAAAATCCATGCGGCGGAGCCAGTAGGCGCCAAACGTCGCCTATAATCGGCGATAATCGCCGAACCAGGGCCCTGCAGGGCCGGTATTCACTCATGAACGACCCGCAAGGCACCATTGTCGCAATCGTCCGGGATGGCCGCGGCGTCACCGCGATTGTCGACGTCGAGTCCGACGCCGTTTGCGCCCGTTGCGCGTCCGGGCGCGGTTGCGGGGCGGGTATTTTCGCGGCCAGGGGCGGCAGCCGCCGCCTCGAAGTCGCGGTGAGCGAGAGCCTGGACCTGGCGGAAGGCGACGCCGTGGCTATCCGGCTGGCACCGGGCAACGTGCTGCTCGCCGCGCTGATCGTCTACGGCCTGCCCCTCGCGGGCGCGGCAGCCGCTGCAGCGCTGGCCTACACGGCGTCTCTCGGGGACGCTGCCGCCGCGCTGGTGGCGCTCGTTGGCCTGGTCAGCGGTGCGCTGATCGGCCGCCGCCGGTTGCGGGACCATGCCTGCCTTGCCCGTTTTACGCCGACCGTCTCGCGCTGTGTCGCGCCGCATCCGTGACGCCGTGAGACCCGCCCTTTACCTGTACAGCCGGCGTGGCTGCCACCTTTGCGACGTCCTCCTCGAGGAGTTGTTGCCGCTCGTGCGCGGCCATCTGGAGGTCGAGGTCCGCGACATCGACAGCCGTGCCGAGTGGAAAGAGCGCTTCGACGTACGCATACCGGTCGTGGAATTCGAGGGCGAGGTCGTCTGCCAGTACCGCCTGGACCGGGCGGCCGTCGATGCCATACTGGCCCGTTACCCGTAACCCGGTATACTTCGCCGGTTTACGCGGCCGCAGCGAAGCCAGCCCTACATGGACCACATTCGAAATTTCTCAATCATTGCCCACATCGACCACGGCAAGTCGACGCTGGCTGACAGGTTCATCCAGATTTGCGGCGGGCTGATGGAACGCGAGATGGCCGAGCAGGTGCTCGATTCGATGGATCTGGAGCGCGAGCGAGGCATCACGATCAAGGCCCATAGCGTGTCTCTCGACTACACGGCGTCGGACGGCAGGACCTACCAGCTGAATTTCATCGACACGCCCGGGCACGTGGACTTCTCCTACGAAGTATCCCGGTCGCTTGCAGCCTGTGAGGGCGCGTTGCTGGTGGTCGACGCCGCGCAGGGCGTCGAGGCACAGAGCGTGGCCAACTGCGTAACCGCCATCGACCAGGGACTCGAGGTGGTGCCGGTACTCAACAAGATCGATCTGCCGGCCGCGGATCCCGAGCGCGTCATGGCGGAAATCGAAGACATCATCGGCATCGAGGCGCACGATTCCATGCACACCAGCGCCAAGACCGGGGAAGGCGTCGCCGAGCTTCTCGAAGCGATCGTGGAGCGAATCCCGCCGCCGGAGGGCGACCCCGAGGCGCCGCTGCAGGCCCTGATCATCGACTCCTGGTTCGATAATTATGTCGGCGTCGTGTCGCTGGTGCGCGTAATGAACGGCAGCCTGCAGAGGGGCGCCAAGATAACGGTGATGTCGACCGGGGTGTCTTACACCGCGGACCGTGTCGGCAGTTTTACGCCCAAGATGAAGGACAGGGAGGAACTCCGAACGGGAGAAGTCGGTTTCGTCAACGCGGGCATCAAGGACATCTTCGGCGCGCCGGTCGGCGATACGCTGACGATGACGAAGAATCCCTGCGCGAAACCGCTGCCGGGATTCAAGCAGGTGCAGCCGCGCGTGTTTGCGGGACTGTTCCCCATACTGTCGGACGACTACGAGAACTTCCGCGAGGCGCTGCAGAAGCTGCGCCTGAATGACGCGGCATTGCATTTCGAGCCCGAAACGTCCGCGGCGCTGGGCTTCGGGTTTCGTTGCGGTTTCCTCGGCATGCTGCACATGGAGATCGTCCAGGAACGGCTGGAACGCGAATACGACCTGGAGCTCATTACCACGGCGCCCACCGTGGTTTTCGAGGTCGTCGATACGTCGGGCAACATCACGATGGTCGACAATCCGTCGCGGCTGCCGCCCCACAACGAGATTGCCGAGCTTCGCGAGCCGATCATCACGGCGAACATCCTGGTTCCCGATGCCTATGTCGGCGCGGTGATCAAGTTGTGCGTCGAGAAGCGCGGCGTACAAAAACACATCCGCTACCTGGGCAGCCAGGTCTCGATCGAGTACGAGATGCCGCTCGCGGAGGTCGTGCTGGATTTCTTCGATCGCCTGAAGTCGGTGAGCCGCGGATTCGCATCCTTCGACTATCATTTCCAGCGATTCGACGCGGCAAATCTCGTGCGCCTGGACGTCCTGATCAACAAGGAGCGCGTCGATGCCTTATCGATCATCGTGCACCGCGAAAAGGCGGCGCCGCGCGGCCGCGAACTCGTCGAGAAGATGAGGGAACTTATACCGCGGCAGATGTTCGATGTAGCCATACAGGCGGCCGTCGGCAGCCAGATCATCGCGCGCAGCAACGTCAAGGCACTGCGCAAGAACGTGACGGCCAAGTGTTATGGCGGCGACGTCACGCGGAAACGCAAGTTGCTGGAGAAGCAAAAGGCCGGTAAAAGACGTATGAAGCAGGTGGGCTCGGTCGAAATTCCGCAGGAAGCCTTCCTTGCCGTTCTGAAAGCAGAGAAGTAAACCGAGGGTTTCTTGAGTATTAATCTGGCACTGATTCTGACGTTACTTACGGCGTTCACGGGCATCGTGTATCTGCTGGACGTGTTCGTCTGGCACGACTCGAAACGCAGCAGCGAGGAGTCGCGGGGCGGCCGGCAAACGCTGGTCGAGTATTCGCGTTCTTTCTTCCCCGTATTGCTCATCGTGCTCGTCATCCGATCGTTCGTGTTCGAACCGTTTCGTATTCCGTCGGGTTCGATGATGCCGACCCTGCTGCAGGGCGACTTCATATTCGTCAAGAAATATTCCTACGGCCTGCGCCTGCCTGTCACGGAATCCAAGATTCTCGAGACTGGTTCGCCCGAACGCGGCGACGTCGTCGTTTTCCGTCTGCCCCAGAACCCGAGCATCAATTACATCAAGCGCGTCATCGGTCTGCCCGGCGACACCATCGTCTACGACGATCATCGCCTGACCATAAACGGCGACCTCATCGAACTCGAGCGCAGCCCGGACGCGACACCGGCGGAGCCCGTCTATATCGAGTATCTCGACGGCCGCAGGCACGAGATACTGATTACCAATGCCTACTCCGTGAAAGACGATATCTACACGGTGCCGGAGGGCCATTATTTCGTCATGGGCGACAACCGCGACAACAGCAAGGACAGCCGCTTCATCGAGGCTATCCCGGAGTCGCATCTCGTTGGCGAGGCCGTGCGCGTCTGGATGCACATGGACGGCCTAAACTGGCCGCGCTGGGACAGGATAGGCACGAAGATCCAATAATGTGGTGCCAGTCACTGATTTGGCCGCTAGAATCGCGCTAGCCTTATGTCAATCGCGCTGATGCGGCGCGACGCATCGGTTGGACCAAGAATCGCGGAGTTTGGGTAATGTGCGCCAGTTCACACATTAGGAACAGAAAGAGCTTACGGCTCGCCAATGGCCGGTCGGCGCTTCGGCGTGAGGGCGGCATGACGACCCTCGGCCTGATTATTCTCGTCGCGTTCGTTGGCCTGTTCGGCTTTGCCGGAATTCGCCTGGCGCCCGTGTACCTCAACTACATGAAGGTCCTCGGCGTGGTAAACGGCGTGCACGATGAATTCGACGGCGCCAACGCCTCGCGCAGCGCGATTCGAAGCTCGATATCCCGCCGCTTCGATGTAGAAAGCGTCGGCGAGATCACGGCAAGGGAAGTATTGGTGACCTCGGTGGACGGCGGTTACGAGGTGCGGGCAAAATACAACCATGTGGCGCCGTTCATTGCCAACGTCTCTTTTTCCGTCGAGTTTGACAAAGCGGTGCTCGTGCGGCGATAACAATAAGCCGTTGACTACGGCAGGAGACGTCGCGTCATCGAACGGCGCGACGATGCAGAGCGATTATCTTGGATAATGCCGAACGCTGGCTGAGCAAAACCCTGGGTTACAGTTTCAGTGATGCGCGCCTGTTGCAGCAGGCGCTGACGCACAGGAGCGCTCCCGGCGACAGCAACGAGCGCCTGGAATTCCTCGGCGACGCGGTCCTCGATGTCGTCATCTCCGAAGCGCTGTTCCACTCCCTGCCCGACGCCCCGGAGGGCGACCTGAGCCGTCTGCGCGCGTCGCTCGTGCGTGATACCTCGCTGGCGGGCATTGCGGCGGACCTTGGTATCGGCGACTACCTAATTCTCGGCAGCGGTGAACGCAAGACGGGCGGGCACAGGCGCCAGTCCATACTCGCCGATGCGCTGGAAGCACTGCTCGGTGCGGTTTACCTCGACAGCGGTTTCGATACCGTCGCCGAGCTGGTCCGGCGCGTTTTCGGTGCCAAGCTCGAGGATCTTCCGCACGCGGACGAACTGCGCGACCCGAAGACGCGTCTCCAGGAATGGCTGCAGGCGCGTGGCGCTGCACCCCCGGAATACGAGCTCGTCAATGTCACCGGGAAGGCGCATCAGCAGCGATTCGAGGTCCGTTGCCAGGTGCCGGAGCAGGAAGCGACGACAGGCGAGGGCCGGTCGCGGCGCACGGCGGAGCAACAGTCGGCGCGGCGCATGCTGGCCAGGCTGACGGCGGACCAGGGCGATGGCTGAAGACGATTTTCGTTGCGGCTTCGTGGCGGTGGTGGGCCGCCCGAACGTCGGCAAATCGACGCTCGTCAATGCGATGATGGGCAGGAAGGTGACTATCGTCACCGCAAAGCCGCAGACGACGCGGCACCGGATACTCGCCGTCAGGACAGGCGAGAACGAGCAGGTCGTTTTCGTGGATACGCCAGGCCTGCACCGCAACGCCGGGCGCGCGATGAACCGGCTCATGAACAGGACCGCCGTCAGCGCTCTGGCGGATGCCGATCTGGTGCTGTTCGTCGTCGAGGCGGTGCGCTGGACCGAGGAAGATGAGGACGTGCTCGAGCGGATCAAGACGGCAAAGATTCCGTGCATCGCTCTGCTGAACAAGATCGATGCGGTGCATCCGAAGCAACGCCTGCTTGCGGCTATCGACGAAATGTCGAGGCGACATGACTTCGTGGAGATCATCCCGGTGTCGGCGCGCAAACGGGACAACCTCGACTTGCTGGCAGCCAGTATTCGTCCGTGCCTGCCGGAGTCGCCGCCGCTGTTCCCTGCAGAGATGCAAACCGATCGCAGCCCGCAATTCCATGCGGCGGAGGTCATTCGCGAAAAGCTGACCATCCACCTGCGCGACGAATTGCCGTACGGCCTGACGGTGCAGATCGAGAAGTACTCGGAGGACCGCGACCGGCTGACGATACACGCCGTTGTCTGGGTCGAACGCGACAGCCAGAAGGGCATTGTCGTGGGCAAGGGCGGGCTGATGCTCAAGAAAGTAGGCCAGGAAGCGCGCCTCGCGCTCGCCAAGCAGCTGCATCGGTCCGTGCATCTCGAACTGTGGGTCAAGGTCAAGGACAACTGGGCGGACAGCGAAAAGGATCTTCTGAACCTCGGCTACGAATCGCCGTGAAACAATGACGGCGACGCGTCGAGTCCAGCAACAGCCGGCCTACGTCCTGCATCACCGGCCTTTTCGCGATACCAGCCAGCTGCTCGACGTAATCAGTCGCGAATACGGCAAGGTCACACTCGTCGCGCGCGGCAGCCGCTCGGCGAAATCGAAATTGCGCGGCATACTGAGGCCCTTCCAGCCGCTGCGGCTGTCATGGTTTCTGCGCTCCGACCTCGGCACCCTCACCGGGGCGGAGATCGACTCGGCGCCGCTATCGCTCAGCGGCGATGCGCTGCTGTCGGCATATTACGTGAACGAGCTGGTATTGCACTTCCTGCACCGCCACGATCCGCAGCCGGAGATATTCGACGCCTACGCGCAGACCATTGCCGCGCTCGGGCGCAGCGAGGAACTCGCGGCCAATCTGCGCGTCTTCGAGCTGGAGCTTCTGCGGCTGCTCGGCTATGCACTCAATCTCGACTACGATGCCAACCTGCACGAGCCGATCGACGAGCAGGGCCGTTACGAATACCGCGTCGAGCAGGGCGCCGTGAGCGTGACGCGCAGCGAGGGACCGATGGTGTTTTCGGGCGCCCGTCTGCGCGGCATTGCCGCCGCCCGCTTCGAAGACCCTGCGGTGCTGCGCGACGCCGGCCGCCTGCTGCGCGAAGTGATCCGGCATCACCTGGACGGCAGGGAGCTCAAGAGCCGCAAGGTGCTGCTGGAACTGCATCGCGCTAGAATGCCGAAAAAATCTTCCCCGGAAAATCACTGAATGTCGGACAGCGGACGTATTCATCTCGGCGTGAATATCGACCACGTCGCAACGCTCAGGCAGGCGCGCGGTACGGCGTACCCGCGGCCGGCCGATGCGGTGGTCATTGCCGAGCGTGCCGGCGCGGACAGTATCACCGTGCATCTGCGCGAAGATCGGCGTCACATCCAGGACGCAGACCTTCCCGCTATAGCGGCGGTGATGCAGACCCACATGAACCTGGAACTCGCGGTCACGGACGAAATGCTTGGCATTGCGTGCGAGTTCGCACCGAGCGATTGCTGCCTCGTGCCCGAGCGGCGCGAGGAACTGACGACAGAAGGCGGGCTGGACGTCGCCGGCCAGGCCGGCCGCGTCAGGGACGCCTGCGCACGGCTCGCGGATGCGGGCATCAGGGTCTCGCTTTTCATCGACCCCGACGAACGGCAACTCGAGGCGGCCGTCGCGTGCGGCGCTCCCGTCGTCGAACTGCATACCGGGGCTTATGCCGACGCAGAGGGCAAACAGCGCGCGGCCGAATTGCAGAGAATCGCCGGCGCAGCCGCGTTCGGCGACAGGCTCGGTCTCATCATCAACGCCGGGCACGGCCTCAACTACGATAATGTCGGCGACATTGCCGCCCTTGCGCAGATCGTCGAACTGAATATCGGCCATGCGATCGTCGCGCGCGCCGTGTTCGACGGGCTGGGGGTGGCGGTCTCCGAGATGAAACGGCTGATGACGGAGGCGCGCGGCGGGTGATCTTCGGGGTGGGCACGGACGTTGTCGAGTTGTCACGCATACAGGCTACCTACGATCGTTTCGGCGAGCATTTCGTGCGCCGTATTCTGATGGAAGAAGAATTGGTGCTGTTTCGGAAGAGCAAGTGGCCGGTCCGTTTTCTCGCCATGCGTTTCGCCGGTAAGGAAGCCACGGTGAAAGCCATGGGCACCGGTTTTGCCCATGGCGTATGGTTACGCGACGTGGGCATCACCAACAACGCCTGGGGGCGGCCGCTGGTGATCTGGTCCGAGCGCGGCCGTCGCGTCTGCGAGCGCCTCGGTATCGGTGACGGCCATGTCAGCCTGACCGATGACGCCGGCCTCGTCATCGCTTTTGCGGTCGTGGAGAGAGCCTGAGATGCATTGTTTTTCCTTCGATATCGAGACCGTCCCGGACGTGGAATTCGGCCGCCGCATGTGGGGGCTGGAGGGCCTGCCGGACGAGGAGGTCGGTACCGCGATGACCTTCATGCGCCAGCAGCAGACCGGCAGCGAGTTCCTGCCGCTGCACCAGCACCGTGTTGTCGCCATCTCCGTGGCGCTGCGCACCGCGGACAGTTTCAGGGTGTGGAGTCTCGGCGACGAGGACTCCGACGAAGCGGAGATCGTCAGGCGCTTCTACGACGGCATCGAACGCTACGCCCCGGACCTGGTTTCCTGGAACGGCGGTGGCTTCGACCTGCCCGTGCTGCATTATCGGGCACTCAGGCACGGCATACAGGCGCCACGTTACTGGGAGGTCGGCGAGGGCGACCGGGAATACAAGTGGAACAACTATCTTAGCCGGTTCCACTGGCGCCACGTCGATCTCATGGACGTGCTGTCGGGTTTCCAGCCCCGCGCGCGTGCCAGCCTCGACCAGGCGGCCGTGTTGCTCGGTTTCCCGGGGAAGCTCGGAATGAGCGGCGCCAAGGTATGGGAGAAGTGGCTCGCCGGCGGCATCGGCGAGATACGTGCTTATTGCGAGACCGACGTCCTGAACACCTGGTTGGTCTACCTTCGCTTCGAATTCATGCGCGGCAATCTCGACGCGCCCGGACTGGCGCGCGAATTCGCGCTGGTTCGCGACACGCTCGCAGGGATGGACGTGCCCCACCTCAACGAATTCCTCGCCGCCTGGCCCGAGTCCGGCTGAGCGGCGAGCATGGCGCGGGGCAGGCGGCAGCCGGAGACGGCGACAATCACTTCGGTCACGCACGACGGCCGCGGCATAGCCGACACCAGCGGCAAGAAGGTCTTTGTCGCCGGAGCGCTCAGCGGCGAAGAAGTGCGCTTCGTGCGCCGCAAGTCGCGCCGCAAGTTCGACGAAGCCGAGTTGCTCGAAGTCGTTACCGCTTCACCGGATCGCGTCGACGCCCGCTGCGCGGTGTTCGGCCGTTGCGGCGGCTGCGCGCTGCAGCACGTCAGTGCCGGGCAACAACGCAGCATCAAGTTCGAGACGCTGCGGGACAACCTGGAGCGCATCGGCCGCGTGGAACCGGGCCGCTGGCTGGAGGCGGTCACCGGCCCGGAATGGAATTACCGCCGCCGCGCGCGCCTGGCCGTCAAGGACGTCAGCGCAAAGGGCCGGGTGCTGGTGGGCTTTCGCGAACGGCACGCGCCGTACATTACCGACATGCATCGTTGCGAGGTGCTTGCAGCGCCCGTCGACGGACTCATCGACCCGTTGAGCGACCTGGTCGGGCGCCTGTCGATACGTGCACGCCTGCCGCAGGTCGAAGTCGCCGTCGCGGACAATGCCACGGCCCTGGTGTTCCGTGTGCTCGATCCGCCGGCTGCCGGCGATCTCGACGAGTTTCGCGCGTTCGCCGACGAGCACGGCGTGCGCGTCTACCTGCAGCCGGGCGGCCTGGATTCGCTGTACCGGCTGCATCCCGCGGGCGAACAGGAGCCGCTCTACTACACGCTGCCCGAGTTCGACGTGCGCATCGAGTTCGAGCCAATCGATTTCGTGCAGGTCAACGCAGAGATCAATCGTGCCATGATCGGCAAGGCGCTCGAATACCTGGACCCGGAGCCGCAGGATCGCGTGCTCGATCTGTTCTGCGGGATCGGTAACTTCTCGCTGCCGCTTGCGCGCCGCAGCGGTGCCGTCCTCGGCGTGGAGGGCGAGGCAACGCTCGTGCGCCGCGCGGCGGACAACGCGGCTGCCAACGGCCTGGATAACGCCGAGTTTCGCCAGGCCGACCTGGCTGCCGTCGACGGCACCGAGGGGTGGCTGCAGGGGCCGTGGGACCGGTTGCTCCTGGACCCGGCCCGCAGCGGCGCGGCGGACGTCGTAAGCTGCATCGGCCGGATCGATCCGGCCCGCATCGTCTACGTGTCGTGCCACCCCGGGACGCTCGCCCGTGACGCGGGCGTCCTGGTCAGCGAGGCAGGCTATACGCTGGAAGCCGCCGGCATCATCGACATGTTCCCGCACACGGCCCACGTCGAGTCGATTGCTGTTTTCAGCAAATAGTCAATAATGGACCAATAATCGGTTTTTCGGGGAGCACTGCATGTCACTCGGACCGGTGATGCTCGACATCGATGGCCTCAGCCTCACGCCGGCTGATCGTGAACTGCTGCGTGAACCTGCCGTCGGCGGGCTGATCCTCTTCAGCCGTAACTATGCGTCGCCGCAACAGCTCGCGGACCTGGTCGACGAGGTGCGGGCGCTCAGAAGCCCGCCGCCGATCATCGCCGTGGACCATGAAGGCGGGCGGGTGCAGCGCTTCCGTGACGGTTTCACGGCGATCCCGCCCATGCGGGTCGTCGGCCGCCAGTACAGGACGGACCCGAAAGGCGCGCTCGCGCTCGCCAGGCAGGCGGGCTGGCTCATTGCCGCGGAACTCCGCGCGTGCGGCATCGACCTGTGTTTCGCACCCTGCGTGGACCTCGACTGGGGCGTGAGCGAAATCATCGGCGACCGCGCCTTCCACGCCAGGCCCGAGGTTGTCGCCGAGCTCGCCGCCGAGTTCTCGCGCGGGCTGCGCAGCGCCGGCATGGCTGCCGTCGCAAAGCACTTCCCGGGCCATGGTGCCGTCGTCGCCGACTCCCACGAACAGCTCCCCATGGATCGCCGCGACTACGGCGACGTGATGGATGACATGCGGCCCTACGACAAACTGATTGGCAACGGCCTCCTTGCGGGCGTCATGATGGCCCATATCGTCTATCCGCAGATGGATCCGTTGCCGGCCGGTTTTGCACCGTACTGGATACAGCGCGAGCTTCGCTCCAGGCTGGGGTTCGATGGCGCCGTTTTGAGCGACGATCTCAGCATGAAGGCGACGCGCAGGTATGGCACTATGCCCGAGCGAGCACGGCGGGCACTGGAGGCGGGCTGCGACATGGTACTGGTCTGCAACGACCGCGACGCCGCGCAGGCGACGGTAAGAGCGTTGCGGGACTATTCAAATCCGCTGTCGCTGGTCCGGCTCGCGAGGCTGCACGGAACCGGGCACGCCATGCGGGAGTCGTTGCTCGCCAGCGACGAGTGGCACGCCGCACACGCCGAACTGTCGAAATGGACCGAGCCGCCCGAACTCGAACTTGACGCCTGAACATGGAACCGGTCAACAGACGCATTCTCGAACAGGTACTCGCCGAATCGGCGGAGCCGGTGGTGGTCGTGCGCGTCGATCACTCGGAATGGCCGGTTGCGTTCAGTAACCGCGCGTTTGCCGCGATCGGCGCGGAACAGGCGGACGGCAAACCGTTTGCCGATGTCATCGAGCAGCTGGTCGGCCGCGACCTGGCGCTCGAAATAAGCGAAGCCGTGCGCTCGAAACAGGAGACGAGCTTCCCGGTCGAGCGCGGAGGGCGCGAGTTTCTGCTCGTGCTGAAACCGCTGTCGCTACCGGGTGAAGATGGCGCCTCCTTTTATGCCGCCTTCTGGCGCAACGGCTCCGGCAGCCTGTCCACTGCCGGTGCGGAAGTGCAGCATGCGCTGTTGAAGGCGAAGCGGCGCATCCGCGACCTTTCGCGCGAAGATCCGGTAACCGGCGTCCTGAACGCGCGGGCATTCCGCGAAGTGCTCGACCATGACTGGGCGGTGGCGGCCCGCGAGAAGAGCGCGCTCGCAGTCGTCGTGTTCTCGCTCGATGATTTCGACGCCTATGTCGACGTCTTCGGACGGCATGCCTCCGATTCCTGCCTGCGCAGGGTCGGCCAGGCGATCCGGCGGTGCCTGCGGCGCGCCAGCGACGTCGTCGGTCGGCTCGAGCGCGAACAGCTTGCCGTGCTGTCGCACGCCCCCGACGAGCACGCAGTGCAGGATTTTGCCGCACGAATCTCCACGGCGGTGCGCGAACTCGGTCTGCACCACCCGCGCTCCAGCGCCGGGCGCTTCGTCACCGTGTCGTTTCGCGTGGGGCTGGTCCGGGTCGCTGAGGAATCGCGCAGTGCCGGCGAATTTCTCGACGAACTACTGGCCGAGTTGTCCGACTAGGCCGGTCTCGGCTTCCCCCTCATCCGGCTCTTCGACGCGCGTGATCTTTGCGAGCACCCCGAATTTCGGGTGATCGAAATAGCGCAGGTCGCCGCTCTTGAAAATGCGGTCCTCGAAAATCCGGAAGCGTACCGGTGCCGGCCTTACTTCGTCGTAGCTGGCACCGCCGCGGCCGTCACGGAATTCCGACACCGGATCGTCGATGGCGAACGGGTCGGCGAGGCCGGGGCGCTGTTCAAGGCCCAGGTCGACGACCAGGTGCAGGTAGCGGCTGAGGTACAGCGTGAAGCTGCCTTCGAGCCCTGGCGGCGGCTCCGCCAGCGACTGCAGGTCGATCGGCTGCGTCTGCTCCTCCGGTCGCGTCGCCTGCGTCCAGGAAAAATGCATCACCGGCCTGTAGACGCCAAGTCGTTCCATCTTGCTTGCAATGTCGGTCATGGTGAATTCGTCCTCGGCGTGCAGAAAGAATTCGGGCCCGCCCGTTTCAGCCAGCGGCTCCTCCTCGACGGCGCCGGCATTGGTATCTTCGAAAACGAGCTCGCCTTCGACAGGTGCATCGGGGTCGGGCAGCGGTGGCTCCTCCGGGAGGAACCGCTCGGTGCCGGCCGACACCTCTTCCGCGTATTCGAAGATGATCACCTCGACCGTGTAGCGCGGATACTCCGTCTCTTCGGGTTCGGCAATGCCCTGGCCCTGGGCTGCCGCCCACGCCAGTGTCATCGCCAGAATTGTCGTTACTCGTCGCATCGTGATGCCTTCAACCTGCTGGCTTTCAGCCCGTTTGCCCGCCGTCTTCCCCGATGGCGAGCTTGCCCATGAGGTCCTCGATCGCCCGGAAGCGCGTCTCGACGTCCGCGAGGTCGAGACGGAAGCTCAGTCGGTGCGAGCCCTGCAGCCGGTAGCTGCGGCTGTCATTTTGCACCAATTTCACGAGCGCGACAGGGTCAATCCGGCTGTCGTCGCCAAATACGAGGTAGCCGCCCGCGTCGGCGGCGTCGATCTTTTCGATGCCGAGGGCAGCAGCACGCTGTTTCAGCGCCGCGATGCGCATCAGGTTTTTCGTGGCGTCCGGAAGCAGGCCGAATCGATCGATGAGCTCGACCTGCAGTTCGCGCAGGTCGTCCGCGGTCTTCGTGCCGGATATGCGCTTGTACAGCATGAGGCGCAGGTGGACGTCCGGCACGTAGTCGTCGGGGAGCAGCGCCGCGACGTGCAGGTTGATATCGACGCCGGCGTCGAGCGGCGCATCCAGGTCGGGTTCACGGCCCGAACGCAGGGACTCGACGGCGCGAGCCAGCAACTCGGTGTACAGCGAAAAGCCGATTTCATGAATCTGGCCGCTCTGCTCGTCGCCGAGCAGTTCGCCTGCGCCGCGGATCTCGAGGTCGTGGGTCGCCAGCGTAAAACCGGAACCCAGGTCTTCGAGTGAATCGATGGCCTCGAGCCGTTTGACGGCATCGGCGGTCATCGACGCTTTCGGCGGCGCAATCAGATAGGCATAGGCGCGGTGGTGGGAGCGGCCGACGCGGCCCCGCAGCTGGTGGAGCTGCGCGAGACCGAAGCGGTCGGCACGGTTGATGATGATCGTGTTGGCGGTCGGCACGTCGATGCCGCTCTCGATAATGGTCGTGCACAGCAGTACGTTGAAGCGGCGGTGGTAGAAATCCAGCATGACCTGTTCGAGTTCGCGCTCCGGCATCTGGCCATGGCCGATACGCAGGGCCGCTTCCGGCACGAGCGTCTGCAGGCGCTCCGCGATGCGCCCGATATCCTCGACGCGGTTGTGCACGAAATAGACCTGGCCGCCGCGCTTGATCTCGCGCAGGCAGGCTTCGCGAATCACGACGTCGTTCCACTCGCCGACGAAGGTCTTGACGGAGAGCCGCTCGGCGGGCGGCGTCGTTATCAGTGACATGTCGCGAATGCCGCCCATC
>Ga0316190_10001283_pt1 | contig 18075 bp, 16 predicted proteins | sample Eddworburrow2_MG_FD_204929 | JGI IMG/M metagenome (GOLD analysis project Ga0316190, IMG submission 204929) | Coastal sediment microbial communities from Maine, United States - Eddy worm burrow 2 | ecosystem: Environmental > Aquatic > Marine > Coastal > Sediment | place: USA: Maine | collected... | reverse complement strand
CGTCATGGCGGCAAAGAAAGCCGACAGTAATGCCCAGTAAAACCAATTATGAGCATCAAGCATAAGACCCCCGAAAAGTAAACGTTAATGTAGTTTTTCGACAGGCTGCACCAGCACCCACGGACGAACTACCACTGCCCATAACAATGCATCTGCTTCAAACCATGCTGCTGCCTGTGCGTCCGTCACCTTGACCATTTTCCCTGAATTCATCCATTCCCGGATTTGCTCCGCATTATCCTTGGACATCTGAACTGCCACCTCGACCAAATCCAGTTCCGCAGAAACAAACAATGCTGCACCACTCGCAAAAAAACGTTGTAATTCCTTCCAGGCAATTTGCGCAGTTTCCAGATTCAATTCTTCGCGAGAAATTTTCTCTTGATTGGTTTCTGTCATGATTAAACTTCTTTCCATTTACAATTTTGATGCATTCAAATTATTATCCTTTAACTGCATGTAATGCTCGGCGGAGCTTCTCAGATAAGTTTTCTCTTCCTCAGTCAATGCGCGCACCAGCTTGGCGGGACGACCCATGTACAACTTGCCGCTTTCCAGCACCTTGCCAGGTGAGACCAAGCTGCCAGCACCTAACATCACGTAGTCAGGTATCACCACATCGTCCATTATGATGGAACCCATACCGATCAAACAATCATTGCCTATCGTACAGCCATGCAGGATCACCGAATGCCCTACCGTCACATAGTCGCCGATGATTAATGGCGAGCCTTCAGGCTTATCAGGCGACTTGTGCGATACATGACACATCGTCAGATCCTGCAAGTTGGTACCGCGTCCGACCACGATGCGGTTCACGTCGCCACGCAACACGGTGTTGCACCACACCGAGCTGTCATCGTCCAGCTTCACATCGCCGATGACTTGGCAGGATGGATGGAGAAAGACGCGTTTATTGATGATGGGTGAGGTATTTAGGTAGCTCGATATCGTCATATTAGTTCGTCGCAGTTATTTGAAATAATCCTATCATAACTTGATGCAATAGCCCTCAAGCACACTGGTGTTAAGGAAATTGTCATCAGCTTCGGCTTAATACCAATAGTATCGATCACATTCCGGAAATGAGTGGCAATGTTAGATAACTCGATCACTTCACCAACTTCCACATCATCTTCTCGCCCGCTCTTAAAGGCACGATCTGATGCTCGCCAAGTCCTACCGTCAGAGGCATTTGCCATTCTTCCTGACGCAATGTGATCTGCTGGGTATTGTGCGGCAGGCCGTAGTAGTCGGCACCAAAGAAACTGGCGAAGCCTTCCAACTTATCCAGCGCACCAGCCGCCTCGAATGCTTCTGCATACAGTTCGATGGCCGCGGGCGCTGTGTAGCATCCGGCGCAACCGCAAGCATTCTCTTTAGTGTGCTGCGCGTGCGGCGCGCTGTCGGTGCCAAGAAAGAATTTCTTGCTGCCACTGATCGCTGCGCGCACCAGCGACTTGCGGTGAATTTCGCGCTTAAGTACCGGCAAACAGTAGTAGTGTGGGCGAATGCCACCAACCAGCATGGCGTTACGATTATAGAGTAGGTGATGTGCGGTAATGGTGGCGGCGATGTTGTCCGCCGATTCCGCGACAAACTGCGCGGCATCTTGGGTGGTGATGTGTTCGAACACCACACGCAAACCAGGCATGTCTTTAAGAAGCGGTTGCAGCACGCGCTCAATGAACACAGCCTCGCGGTCGAAGATGTCGATGTCAGGGTTGGTCACTTCACCGTGTACCAGCAGTGGCATTCCACGCGCTTGCATGGCTTCCAGCGCGGAATATGTCTTGCGAATATCAGTCACACCGGCATCGGAGTTAGTGGTCGCACCCGCCGGATACAGCTTCACTGCATGAATGATGTCGCTCCGTTTAGCTTTTATTATTTCTTTAGCACTAGTGTTGTCGGTCAAATATAGTGTCATCAGTGGCTGAAAATCTGAACCTGCAGGCACTGCCGCAAGGATGCGTGCTTGATAAGCTTGCGCCTGCTTAGTAGTGGTCACGGGCGGCCGCAGGTTAGGCATGATGATTGCACGAGCGAATTGCAGTGCGGTATCAGGCAGCACGGATTGCATCAGCACACCATCGCGCAGATGTAAATGCCAATCGTCAGGGCGTGTTAAGGTAAGCTGCTGCATTTAGAATTCCTGATGAGACGTCTGGGCGTGATTGTAAATCATTGAAGCCCAAGCAGTTGCCTTCTGGCTCACAGACACCATGTTACTTAGGTGGAAGCGTTCTGATGAAATCAGCACAAAGCATCGCCCATTTCTCCAGCTCCTGATCGGTTTCAAAACCTTCTGGAGTCACATAAACATAACCCTTCATCTGTTTTCCGGTAAAGTCCATTTCCGTAGAATGCGCTTGGTTTAGTGCTTCTGAGTAATTTTCTGGGCCTACCAGTGCCATCAGCATGTCTTTTACAATTCCCACAAACATATAGCCATTCTGCATAAATGCCAAACCACCGAACTTTTTCTTTTCTGAAACGGCAATGTCCTTATCTCTAAATAAATCCCTCAACCGCTCAGCCAACCCTTCATCAAATGCCATATGAAAGCTCTTTAAATTGGCACCCTCATGATGTATACCTGAAGCCTATTATTTTCTGGATAGAAAAACAAATTATTTGATGACGCGCTCCTGTGAAAGTCATCTTGGTAAAATTTTTCATTCTCCAATTAGCCAATATGCCAACATGGTTGCGTTGACCTTAGCTGGAAATACTGGAACACTATGCGTTGCAACAAATCAGATGAATCCAGCCACTGAATCAAATACTACAAATATGAAACCAGGAAGAAACGACCCGTGCAGCTGTGGCAGCAACAAGAAATACAAACATTGTTGCGAAGGCAAGGTTGCATCCCGCTCTCCTGACCCTTCACCCGATGAGATCAATCAGTTGGTCGCTTTGTACAATAGTCGACACTATGGAGAGCTGGAAAGTCGAATGCAGGTACTGCTCGGTCGATATCCGGATTTTGGCTTTGGCTGGAAGTTGTTGGGCGCCGCTCAACAAATGCAGGGAAAGAATGCGTTGGCAGCTTTTCAAAAGACCGCGCAGCTTATGCCTGAGGATGCCGAAGCCTTTTTTAACTTGGGTGTGGTACAGCGGAGTCTGGGATTACTTGATGAGGCGATAGCCAGTTATCGTCGGGCGGTACAAATCAAACCGGGTTTTGTGCACGCGCATTTTAATCTGGGTACGACTATGATGGATCTAGGCCAACTCGAAAATGCAGCGGATAGCTATCGAAGAGTGATAACGCTCAAGCCTGACTCCATAGAAGCGTATTCTAATTTAGGTAACATACTCCGGAAACTTGACCAGTTAGATGCCGCATTAGCCAGTCACCAACGCGCTCTTGAAATCAACCCGGATTCCGCCAAAATACTTTGCAATCTGGGTATTGTTCTGAAAGATCTTGGCCAAATCGATAGGGCTAAGGACTGTTACCAAAGGGCCATGAAAATTAGCCCAGACTCTGCAGATGCTCACAGCTTAATGGGTATTCTTCTGAAGGATATCGGCCAAATCGAGAAAGCAGTGGCTAGCTATCGTCGCGCTTTGGAAATTAACCCCGATAATGATGAAACCTATGGTTATCTTCTGTACGCCTTGAATTACTCCGCACGATACTCTCCAGCGTACTGTCTAGAAGAAGCTCAACTATACGGTCGATTGTTGTCCAGTAAAGTTAGTTCTCCGTTTACTGCTTGGCATTGCGAAGCTGCTCCTGATCGTTTGCGGATTGGATTGGTCTCTGGAGATTTTTGTAATCATCCAGTAGGATTTTTTTTGGAGAGTCTGCTTGCACACCTTGATCCTGAACGTGTTGAATTGTTCGCTTACCCCACAGCACCAATCACTGATGCGCTCACTACACGCATCAAGCCTTATTTTGCCGCGTGGAATCCTTTGTTCAACATTGATGATGATACTGCTGCACGCCAGATACATATAGATGGCATACATATCCTCGTTGACTTGTCAGGGCACAACAGACATAACCGACTGCCGATATTTGCCCGGAAACCCTCACCTGTTGAGGTATCGTGGTTGGGCTATTTTGCAACTACCGGAGTAGCCGAGATCGATTACCTGATAGCTGACAAAACCGGCGTCCCCGAAGCTCACCGGAAAAACTTCACCGAAATCATTTGGTATCTACCCGATACGCGGCTATGCTTTAGCCCGCCCGAATTTGATTTGGAAGTTGCTCCATTGCCAGCCAAAGAAAACGGCTACATCACCTTCGGCTGTTTCCAGAACATGTCCAAAGTGGAAAAAAGTGTGCTTTCAGCATGGTCTGAAATTCTTAAGGAACTTCCCGGCGCTAAACTACGCTGGCAATGCTCACAATTTACTGCTCCTGCGGTAATAATTCAGTTGACAAAACGTCTGCAACAACACGGCATCGACCCCAAGCGTGTGGAATTGCATGGTTCCGTTGCTCGCGAGGTCTATTTGGCGGCTTACGCTGAGGTGGACATAATCCTGGATACATTTCCTTATCCTGGTGGTACGACCACCTGCGAGGCATTGTGGATGGGTGTACCTACTCTGACTTTAGCGGGTGATGCACTTTTGTCCAGACAGGGCGCAAGCTTGTTAACGGCAGCCGGGTTGGAGGATTGGATTGTCACGAGCGAAAAGCGCTACGTAGATAAAGCTGTTGCGCTGTCCAACAACTTGGACAAGCTTGCTGCACTACGTGCCGGACTACGCGAGCAAGTCAGATCATCACCTCTATTTGATGCGCCGCGTTTTGCGCGACACTTTGAAGATGCCCTGTGGGGAATGTGGCACGAACGAGACAAGCAGGAATAACACTGATGAAACCAGGAAGAAACGACCCGTGCAGCTGTGGCAGCAACAAGAAATACAAACATTGTTGCGAAGGCAAGGTTGCATCGCGCTCTCCTGACCCTTCACCCGATGAGATCAATCAGCTGGTCGCTTTGTACAATAGTCGACACTATGGAGAACTAGAAAGTCGAATGCAGGTATTGCTCGGTCGATATCCGGATTTTGGCTTTGGCTGGAAGTTGTTGGGCGCCGCTCAACAAATGCAGGGAAAGAATGCGTTGGCAGCTTTTCAAAAGACCGCGCAGCTTATGCCTGAGGATGCCGAAGCCTTTTTTAACTTGGGTGTGGTACAGCGGAGTCTGGGATTACTTGATGAGGCGATAGCCAGTTATCGTCGGGCGTTGCAAATCAAACCGGCTTATGTCGAAGCACTTGGTAATCTGGGCAATACCTTGAAGGATGCGGGTCAGTTGGATGAGGCCGTGGCCAGCTTTCGCCGGGCATTACAGATTAAGCCTAATTCCCCGACTGCATTGAACAATCTGGGAACGGTGCTTAAAGATTTGGGCAAGTTCGACGAGGCAATAGCCAGTTATCGTCAGGCTTTGCAAGCACAACCCAATTATGCGGAAGCGCACAGCAACCTCGGCAATGCATTGAAAGAGATAGGACAGATCGATGAAGCGTTGGTGAGCTTTCGTCGCTCAGTCCAACTTAATCCCAATTCTGCCTACGCCCATTTCAACCTGGGTAATGCCCTCAGAGATGTCGCGCATCTTGATGAGGCCATGATCAGCTACCGTCGTGCTTTGGAATTAAAACCTGATTATGCGGAAGCTCATAGCAACCTTGGCAGCACTCTTAAAGACCTGGGTCATCTTGATGAAGCCATGGCTAGTTTCCGTCGTGCGCTGGAAATACAACCTGATTATGCAGATGCACATAGCAACCTTGGCAATGCACTTAAGTCTCTCGGCAAAACAAACGACGCTGTGGAAAGCTATCGCCGCGCGATAGGAATCAGTGATGACTCTGCAGGCATTTATAGTCGCCTGCTGTTCACTTTGAACTATTCGGCCAGCCATTCGCCTGAGGCTTGTCTGGATGAAGCAAAAAAATATGGTCAGGCAGTATCCGAAATGGTGGATGCGCGCTTTACCACCTGGCAATGCACAGATAAACCGGAGCGCTTACGCGTTGGCATGGTCTCCGGAGACCTGCGTAATCACCCTGTTGGTTATTTTCTTGAAAGTCTGCTTGCCGCACTGGATCTAGCACGTGTCGAGTTGATAGCCTACCCGACCGATGCTAATGTTGATGCACTTACCACCCGCATCCAGCCCTGTTTTTCAGCTTGGAAACCATTGGTTGGAATGAGCGATAAGGATGCTGCTCAACTGATCCACGCTGATGGTGTGCATGTGCTTTTGGATTTGTCGGGACATTCCCGCCACGGGCGATTGCCCGTATTTTCCTGGAAGCCTGCGCCTGTTCAAGCTGCATGGTTGGGTTATTTTGCTACGACCGGAGTGAACGAGGTCGACTACCTGCTGGCCGATCCTGTAGGCGTCCCTGAAGCTCACCAGAAAAATTTTACTGAAAAAATTTGGTACCTGCCCGAAACACGACTCTGCTTTAGTCCCCCTGAAACAGACCTGCCGGTTGCGCCTTTGCCTGCACTGAAATCTAGCCATATCACTTTTGGTTGCTTCCAGAACATGGCGAAAGTTGACGACAATGTATTAGCTACATGGGCAAAGATTCTTGCTGCACTCCCGGAAGCACGTCTGCGCTGGCAATGTTATCAACTGGGAGACCCAGCAGTGGTAAAACAACTGGCACCACGCATGCTGAAACAAGGTATTAATCCGGACCAAGTCATGCTGCACAGCTCTACTGGCCGCGAAGCCTATCTGGCTGCTCACTCCGAAGTGGACATGGTATTGGACACTTTCCCCTACCCTGGCGGTACCACCACATGCGAAGCTTTATGGATGGGAGTGCCCACCTTGACTTTGGCAGGTGGTACGTTGTTGGCTCGGCAAGGTGCAAGTCTTATGACAGCAGCAGGATTGGATGATTGGATAGTCAATAGTAAAGAGGAATATGTTAATCATGCCATTGCACTGGCCGGCAGCATTCCTGAACTATCAGTATTGCGAGCCAGGTTGCGTGAGCAGGTGAGAACATCTCCTTTATTCGACGCACCACGTTTTGCTCGTAACTTCGAGGATGCACTTTGGGGAATGTGGCAATCAACAACGTAATCCGGCGATTTGAATACTTACCTGATTTAGAGGCTATATTGACTACCAATTATCCTAGCATTTTACCCAAGCTTGTCTTCCCTTAATTTACGCTATGGTGCCCCTATATACTCCAGCGACAGAATCTGAAGCATCGGTCATTTCGGGATTGCTGGAGGCATATCAAATTCCATTTTTTATTCGTGGTGGCGAATTTGGAAAGCTTTATCCTGGTGTCCATATCAGCCCGTACAATACGCAAACTTTTATGGTCCCAGAAACCGATTTGGAGTTTGCACGCAATTTGATTGCGGATTTTATTTCAGATAGCCCAACACCGTGATTCAATACTAGCTGTGGATTCTGTATTACCTTCAACATGTGTTTTAACCAAACCTATGGCAACCCCTTCAAATACAACTTCAGCTGAAACAGCGCATCTCCCCTCCTTGATCCGTACATTAGTTACTGATGACACCTGCTACGACCATTCTATAGACAACATACAGCTGGTTGAAACCCATATCTCCTGGGTATTACTCACCGGCATGTATGCCTACAAGATCAAAAAACCCATAGATTTGGGTTTTCTAGACTTCAGTACCTTAGCTTTGCGCCAGCAGGCATGCGCCGATGAAGTTCGTCTGAACCGACGGCTTGCGTCTGATTATTATCTGGGCGTAATACCTATAACTGGCAACCCTAATTCACCTCGCATCAGTAATTCAAATCAAGTCTCCCAGATCAAAATCATCGAATATGCGGTAAAAATGCGTCAGTTTCCGCTTGATGCCACACTGGATCGACTTGATAAGCGCAGTGAATTAGGAAATGTACAAGTAGATGCGCTCGCCAAACGGCTGGCAAAATTCCATCTTCACGAATGCGAAATTGCATCCGGAAGCTCTACATGGGGCGATCCAGAGTCAATTGCCCAGCCTGTTTTGGAAAACTTTCATCTCTTGTTCGAACGATGTCTCGACCCGGATACTATTGATCTTCTGGCTGCTATACAAAGCTGGAGTGCCGCCGAGCACGCTCGTCTCACACCGTTGATGCAAGAACGAAAGCGTAAGGGTATGGTTCGCGAATGCCACGGTGATTTACATTTAGGCAACCTGGCATGGGTAGACGAGCAGATTGTTATCTTCGACTGCATCGAATTCAGCGCTGCACTGCGTTGGATCGATGTCATCTCGGAAGTTGCATTTTGCTTCATGGATTTATTACTTCGACAACACAGAGAATTGGCCATGCGCTTTCTAAATGCATGGCTAGAAATCAGCGGTGACTATTCAGGTGTAGCCCTGTTGCGCTATTACGCTGTATACCGTGCTATGGTTCGCGCCAAGGTGTCGGCGTTACGAATTGAGCAATCTGATGATAATGATTCAAGTCATCAAGAACTCAACACTTGTCTAATGCTGGCAGAACAATTGACACAAACTATACCGACTCAGTTGTGGATTACACATGGCCTGTCGGGCTCCGGCAAGACCACGCTTAGTCAGACATTGTCTCTTGACTACGGAATGATAAGGCTACGTTCCGATATCGAACGCAAGCGTTTGGCCGGATTGGATGTAATGGCGCACAGTGGAAGTAAAATCAGGCAAGGGCTGTATACGCAAAAAGCTAATAAACGAACTTATGCACATCTATTGCATTTAACTGCGGAGTTATTAAATACAGGCTGGCCGATAATTGTCGATGCCACATTTCTTGAACGCTGGGAGCGTGATTTATTCCGGGCCATCGCTAAACGACACAAAGTGCCATTTAAGATATTGTATCTTGAGGTTGAACACGCCACGCTACGCAAGCGAATCGCTATTCGTGCTACTGAAAGCAATGACGCATCCGAGGCAAATATCCAAGTCCTGCAGCACCAGATCGAAACCGTGCAACCGCTAGATGATGACGAGTTAAATGAAGTGATTCAAATGTAACTTTTAGTACTACTTAATTTTTTGTGGCCTCCATACTTCTAACTCTCTTGCTGTTCTTTACATTCAAACATGTGTTTGATACTCTCAAGCGACTATTCAAGTATCACTCCAACTCTCTGATATTCAGTTGCGTATACAAGCCACTGTAACCTTGAATATATTATCAATAATTGTTGCCCACACTATATTTTCACAACATCTCACGCTGTTCGTGTGGTGTAAGCAATTACCTTACTTTGCGGGATTTCAAATTATGACAACACTGACCAAACCAATTTTCCTTGTATTGCTTGCCTTTAGTTTGACTGGATGTGCAGACGATGACAAGCCTGCAGGCAGCCATGGTCAGCCAGGCGCAGGAATGCCCCCTCCTGAAGTAGAAGTATTAACAGTTGGCACAGGTAGAGTAACCATTACCCGGGATTTGCCTGGACGGCTTGAGGCTTACCGAACAGCACAGGTACGCGCAAGAGTTGAAGGCATAATTGAAAAACGCCTGTTTCGTGAAGGCAGCGATGTCAAAGCCGGTCAGTCATTGTTTCAAATTGACTCGCGCATCTATAAAACAGCAATTGAATCTGCTAAGGCAGATTTAGCCGTATCCAATCAGGATCTGGAACGACTCAAATCCTTGTTGAAACAGAAGATGGTCACCCAGCAAAGTTACGATCTGGCTGAAGCTAAAGTCAAGCAAGCAGAGGCAAAGCTATCACATGCAGCGGAAGATTTTGAAAATGCCAGCGTTCCGGCCACAATATCCGGCCACATTGGACGCGCTTTGGTGACTGAAGGCGCTTTTGTTGGCAAGGGAGAGGCCACTCTATTGGCTACCATTGAACAGTTGGATCCAATTTATGCCAACTTCACTCAATCCGGCGCAGATTTACTGCGCCTGAAGCAAGCGTTCAAGACAGGTACACTCAAGCCAGACCAATCAGCCAAAGTGGAATTGCTATTCGAAGATGATAGCGTTTATCCACAGAATGGAAAAATATTCTTCACTGACATGGCAGTCGATCCAGGCACCGGCTCAGTATCTTTGCGTGCCATGTTTCCCAATCCTAAACGTGAACTGTTACCCGGTATGTTCGTGCGCATCCGTTTCCCTGAAGCTGTAAATGAAAATGCCATACAAGTACCGCAACGCGCCGTACAAATCGGACCTGACGGGCAGTTTGTAATGTTAGTAGGTGCAGAAAATAAAGTGATGCCCATGCCCGTAGCGACTGGCGGTATGACTGGCGCTGACTTTATTATTTCCAGGGGCTTGAAAGGGGGTGAACAGATAATTGTTAATGGTTTGCAGAAAGCTCGCCCCGGTTCGCCCGTGACACCTGTGTCAATATCCGGAGATAAATCGCCTCCGTTTGTAAAGTCTGCTGCGACAAGTAGTAAACCCTAAGGATCCAGCATGTTCGCAAAATTTTTTATTGATCGCCCGATCTTTGCCTGGGTAATCGCGCTGATTATTTTATTGGGCGGGATACTGGCACTGAATAATCTTCCTGTTGCCCAATATCCATCCGTTGCTCCGCCTGCATTGTCCATCGGCATTACCTATCCTGGTGCATCAGCACAAGTCGTTGAGGAAACTGCAATAGCACTGCTAGAACAGGAAATGAACGGTATTGAGAATTTGCTGTACATGGAATCTGCTTCCAGCTTGGGGAGTGGCAGCATTTCCCTGACGTTTAATGCGGGCACCAACCTCGACCTCGCATCGGTTGAGGCGCAAAACCGTGTCAAACGTGCTGAGGCTCGTTTGCCGGATGATGTCCGTCGTCTGGGCATCACCGTTAACAAATCAGCACGTAATTATGTGATGTTCGTTTCAATATTTTCGCCTGATAAGAGTCTCGGCGACGTTGAGCTCGGCAGTTATACCGCAGCTAATGTAGTGGATAGTATCCGACGCGTACCGGGTGTCGGTGAGGCACGATTGTTTGGCACAGAGTACTCGATGCGCTTGTGGCTCAAAATGGAAAAACTGCAGAGCTACAACATCTCGCCTGCGGACGTGTCACGTGCGGTGCGTGCCCAAAATTCAGAGCTGGCTACTGGTGAACTCGGTCAATTACCTTCGCTTCCTGGACAAGAGCTCAATGCAGTCATAGTTACCCATAGCAAGCTTTCCACTCCGGAGGAATTCGGCAATATCATGCTGCGCACCAATCCTGATGGGTCTACGTTACGCGTAAAAGATGTTGCACGTGTAGAGTTAGGTGCTCAAGATTACAATCGTGCGGCTCACATAGATGGACAACCCACCGCAGCAATCGCGGTTAGGTTGACACCGGGTGCAAATGCACTGGATACGGTGCAGGCAGTCAAGGACAGGATGGCAGAGCTAGCCAAATTCTTCCCCAAGAGCATTGACTGGGTTGTACCTTACGATACTTCAAAGTTTATCGATATTTCCATCAAGGAAGTGCTGAAGAGTTTAGCTGAGGCATTGCTGCTAGTCGTGCTGGTAATGTACCTGTTTCTGGGGAATTGGCGTGCGACATTAATCCCTGCAATTGTCATTCCGGTCGCTCTGGTTGGCGCTTTGGTGGGACTTTATTTGCTGGGCTATTCCATCAACGTGCTTACGTTATTCGCCATGGTGCTAGCCATAGGTATTGTCGTGGACGATGCCATCGTGGTGGTAGAAAACGTTGAACGCATCATGACAACAGAAGGGTTGTCTCCGCGTGATGCGACTCGCAAGGCGATGGATCAAATCATAGGCGCAATCATCGCCATAACGATCGTATTGATGGCTGTATTCATCCCGATGGCATTTTTTCCGGGTTCATCAGGCGCGATATATCGTCAATTCGCAGTCACTCTGGTGTTGACCATGATGTTCTCGGCACTGATGGCATTAACCCTCACACCGGCTCTATGTGCTTCCATACTTAAACACACACCGGGCAAAGAGTTGTTGCCTAGTCGTGGCCCACTAGGATGGTTTAACCGCTTCTTTGCCAACACTACCGATAAATACCTGGGCAGTGTTAGCAATATCCTCAAAAAAACCGGTCGCTATCTACTGGTTTACTTGGTCATTTTCATGGCAATGGGATGGATGTTCAGCAAACTACCTGGCAGCTTTCTACCAGCAGAAGATCAAGGATATTTCATCAATATCGTGCAGCTACCTCCGGGAGCAACGCAAGCCAGAACGCTTGAAGTGTTAGGAGAAGTTGAGAAATTTTACCTAGGCCAACCAGAAGTTAACCACGTGATAGCGATTGCGGGCTTTTCTTTCGGCGGGAGTGGGCAGAATGTGGGTATTGTATTTGTAACGCTCAAGGGCTGGGATGAACGTACAGCCGATGAAAGTTCATCGGTTTCACTGGTTGGCAAGGCAAACATGGCGTTATTCAAGATCAAGCAGGCGTTTATTTTTGCAATTAATCCACCGCCAATTCCCGAGTTGGCTGCATTGGGTGGTTTCGATTTTCGTCTGCAAGATCGTGGCGGGGTAGGCAGGGAGATATTGCTGGAAGCACGCAATATGGCATTGGGCATGGCCTCACAGAATCCGGTTTTAGCGGGCGTGCGCCCGGATGGGCAGGAAGCGGGGCCACAATTAATACTTGATATAGATCGTTTGAAAGCTGAAACTTTAGGTATCCCCATTGCAGACTTGAATGAAACCCTGCAATCATCATTAGGAGTAGCCTATATCAATGACTTTACTCGGCAAGGACGTATTTTGCGGGTACAAATGCAGGCCGAGGCGAAAACCCGAAGTACACCTGAAGATATTCTGAAGTTGTCGGTGCGCAATAATAAAGGGGGTATGGTGCCGCTATCAGAGCTGGCGACCCTGGAGTGGGCCTCGGGATCACCTAAGCTTGATAGATACAACGGTTTCGCAGCAATGAAGATTTCGGGTGGTCCTGCACCGGGGCGCAGTTCTGGTGAGGCGGCAGCAGCAATGGAACAGATTGCTGACAAACTACCGCCGGGGATAGGCTTCGAATGGTCTGGCACATCCTATGAAGAGCGCCAATCCGGGACGCAAACACCTATGCTGTTTGCCATTTCTTTGATTGTTGTTTTCCTGTGCCTGGCAGCCTTGTATGAAAGCTGGTCGATACCGTTTGCGGTATTACTGGTCGTCCCGCTGGGAGTCTTCGGTGCAGTATTGGCAGTCACGTTACGCGAGTTACCCAATGACGTATATTTCAAAGTGGGTCTGATCGCCATCATCGGTTTGTCATCGAAGAACGCGATCCTGATCATAGAATTCGCACGCAAACTGCAGGACGAAGGAATGAGTGCGATAGATGCAACGATGGAAGCATGCCGTTTGCGTTTCCGTCCAATTTTGATGACCTCGATTGCCTTTGTTGCAGGGGTATCGCCATTGGCATTTTCCTCCGGAGCAGGCGCTCAAAGTCGTCACGCAATTGGTACCGGAGTAATGGGCGGCATGATTGCTGCAACTGTACTTGCAGTCTTCCTGGTGCCTGTATTTTTTGTTGTTGTGCGACGCTTCTTCCCTGGGCACGCCCGGAATATTGAATATTCGAGTGAATCTCAAATAGACCAATGATGACAGAAGCGCTATCTAATGCAGTAATTGAACAAACACGAACGCGCTTACTGGAAGCGGCCCGTGTGGTATTTTCCCAACATGGGTTTCAGGGTGCAACGGTACGCGAAATTTGTAGACGCGCCAAAGCTAATGTTGCGGCGGTTAACTATCACTTTGGCAGTAAGAATGGACTACTCGCCGAGGCACTGAATTTCACATCTCTCAAGGCTATGCAAAATGCCAATGTCACCGCCAGTGATTGTCCTAAACATCGACTTAGCCTATTCATACATGATTTTATGTTGATGCTATTGGATGAAAATAATCCTTCATCTCAGTGTCAAATGATGGCACGCGAATTAGCTGATCCTACCCCTGCGCTGGATAAAATTGTTCGCGAAGCGATAGAACCTATGCATGAATTTTTAAGCAAAATAGTGAGGGAAATTATTGGCAAAAAAACCAGTGAGGGAAATTTGCGCCTTTGCGTGCACAGCATCCTTGGACAGTGTTTATTCTATCGACAATCGCAACTGGTATTAAAGCACCTGCATCCCGAGATGCATTTTGATAAGAAAGAGATTAAATCAATTGCTGAACATATTGCGGTTTTCTCTATGGCTGGGATCAAACATTTCGATACAAGTCCCTCTTAAAACACAAACCAACCATTTTGCCCTTGAGCGACATTAAAACCTGCCGTTTCTAGCTATCTTGGTTTTTCAACGCAAGCGCGCATTGATAAAGTTCGTTACGATTGGCGCCACTGATTTTTGTTGCAAGTTGTACCGCTTGCTTCAGAGGTAATTCTGCGAGTAACAATGATAAAGTTTTGACTGCTTCAACTGATAACCCTTTCTGCGGTGGCGCACCTGACACCAAAACAACAAATTCTCCGCGTTGCTGATTACTATCCGCCAGCAACCATGACTCAGCATCCTCTAACTTGCATGCGTGGATGGTTTCGAACATTTTTGTCATCTCACGTGCAAGCACAATTTGCCGCTCTCCTGCCAGCACTGCACAAAGATCAACAATACACTCGACGATGCGATGCGGTGCTTCATAAAATACAAGCGTATAGGGATGACTGATCAGATTTTGCAGCGTAGTGCGGCGCGCTGCAGATTTATTGGGCAAAAAACCGTAGAAAAGAAACTGTGCCTCTGCTAAACCAGATGCAGACAGTGCTGCAACTACCGCGCTGACTCCAGGGACAGGGATGACACGCAATTCAGCTGCCAGCACAGCTTGCACCAGTAAGGCTCCAGGATCGCTTACCGCTGGTGTACCAGCATCACTGACGAAAGCCACGCTTTTTCCTGCTTGCAGCAACGCGATGATTTTCTCAGCTGAACCACGTTCGTTGTGCTGATGTACTGCCATTAGCTTGTTTGCACTGATTTTATGATGCGTTAGCAGATGGCTTGTATTGCGGGTATCTTCTGCGGCAACTACATCAACTGAAGCAAGAACCCCTAGTGCACGCAATGTAATGTCGCGTAAATTTCCAATCGGGGTGGCAACTACATATAATGCGGATTCTAATTTTTGCGGATGTTGGTTATGCAACGTGTACTCCTCGTACTCTCGACTCTTTTCGCACTATACGCTTGTGCGCCTACACTACCGCATAGACCTGTAGAAGAAAAGTCGACCCTCCCTGTCCCGGAAGTTGAGGTTGAAGCGGTAGCTGAACAGCCTGCAGACACACTCATTCTGCCAGAAGTGATTGAACCGATACCCGATCCTATCGTAATCGACAAAGAACATGCCATACAGCATATTGCACTACTTCTACCTTTGCGATCCCGGATATTTGCTTCTTCCGCCAACGCAGTAAAACTGGGCTTTTTGGCTGCCGCCCGGACTGAAGGACTAATGCTTCCCATACAGATATATGACAATTTTGATGAGGACAGCAGCGTTGTTTCAGTTTATCGCGAAGCGGTATCTAACGGAGCGCTCGCTGTAGTAGGACCGATAACTCGTAACGGCGTCACTGCCTTGGCAGAATCCCGTAACACTCCGGTGCCTACACTGAGTTTGAACATTGTAGAAACCGCACCTTCAGAAAATATGTACTACTTTGGAATGGGTATAGAGTCGGAAGCTCGCCAGGTTGCGCTACTGGCTAGGCAACAAGATTTAAATGAGGCCATAATCATCACAACTCATGAACAACTCTCCAAACGTTTACAATCGGCATTTGAGGATGAATGGCACACCTTGGGCGGGACGATATTACGCGAGATTGAGTTTAATGATAACTCTAAGATTTTTGCAGACATCACTGAGATACCCGGAACGGCAATATTCATTGCTGCGGATGCAAATAAGGCGCGGCTGATTCGACCATACCTGTCCATAAGTTTACCTATTTACGGCACATCACGGGTATTTGTCGGCAATACCAAGACTCTCCTCAACTACGATCTGAATGATGTTCGTTTTGTCGACATGCCTTGGTTGCTGAAGCCGGACCACCCTGCAGTGATGATCTATCCACGTGCTGTCCCTCCGCTTTCCATTGATAAGGAACGGCTTTACGCGCTTGGGATAGATGCATATCGTCTGGTTCGTTTGATGCTTTTTAACCGACTGGAAGTTTCACTGCCACTCGACGGAGTAAGCGGACTAATCAGTCTTGACGGTCACATTTTGCAACGCTCCGCAGCACCTGCCGTTTTTTTACAGGGTCAGGCACTAGCTGCTGAGGCACCCGCGCTACCTTCCATACAAATGTTTCCAGAGCAACCAAACAACAACCAATGAGCGGTGCACTGGCTAAATGATGGGCGACTCAATACTTGCTGCATCAAAGGCTAAAACCAGTTACGCAAATTACGTGGTCACTTTGGTGAAATTGGTCTGACCATGCAGGATGAAGCAACGCTGGCATTAATCGAAGTGCATTTGCGCAGCAACACTAATTTTAGAGGGGCACCAGCCAGTATTGATGCTTGCAAACAACAACACATCATTCGCCCTGCACAGCAACACCTCGCTTATTTTAAACACACACCGCCTTGTCGCTTCGATATGGTACTGATGGAAGATCCAGAGGGTAATAAAGTACCGTGGCTCAAAAATGCGTTCGATGCCTGATTCGGTTAATATTGGCGCTCTCAAATAGGTAGTAAATATCATGGACATCAGCCAGCGCATCACCCAACACTTCCAAGACAGCGCAGAGGTAAAGCTCAAGGTCAAAGATAGGCTAGCAAAACCCATTGCCAGAGGTGCCCAGGTTTTCTTTGACTGCGTCACCAACGACGGCAAGATACTGTGTTGCGGAAATGGTGGCTCTGCAGCGGATGCACAGCACTTTGCTGCAGAACTACTGAATCGCTTTGAAAAAGAACGTCCCGGCTTGGCATGTGTCGCACTGACTACAGATAGCTCTGTACTCACCTCAATAGGTAATGATTACGATTTCAATCTGATTTTTTCCAAGCAGGTTCGTGCGTTGGGTTTACCCGGCGACAGTCTGCTGGCAATTTCCACCAGCGGCAATTCACCCAATGTTGTGGCAGCAATTCATGCAGCCCATGAGCGCGATATGCGCGTGATTGCATTGACAGGACGTGATGGAGGTGAAATGGCAACTACGTTGCGCGATGGTGATGTACTTATCTGCGTTGATGCACAGAGCACGGCACGCATACAGGAAGTTCATTTGTTGAGCCTGCATTGCCTTTGTGACATCATTGATTATCTATTGCTGGGCGAATAAGGGTGCGGATGCTGTTACTGCTTGTATTGTCTGTGATGACCGTAACGCTCCACGGTTGCCTCCCTGTCGTCGCTGCCGGCGTGGGAACCGGCGTCATCATTGCCCAGGACAGGCGCAACAATGATGTCATTGTTGAGGATCAAAATCTGGAATCCAGCGTAGCTAATGAACTTTCCAGAGACTTCACCGGCGTGATGCATGTAAATGTAACAAGCTATAACTACAATATTCTGCTAACGGGTGAAGTACCTGAAGAAAATATCAAAGCAGAGATTGGAAAAGTTGCAGCCAGTTTCCAGAATGTGCGCAGCGTATACAACGAGTTGGTTGTATCAGAAAACAGTTCACTAGTTTCACGCAGCAACGATAGCCTGATTACCTCCAATGTAAAGCTACGTTTTTTGAACAACGATCATTTCCGCCCTGAACACATCAAGGTCGTCACCGAAAATGCATCGGTATTTTTGTTGGGTCTGGTCAGTCAGGCCGAAGCAGATGCCGCAGCTGAAATAGCCAGTACGACTAAAGGTGTTCATCGTGTCGTTAAACTGTTCGAGTATCGCAATTAAATGTATACCTCACCTTCATTCGAACGCAAGCTGTGCAATTCCGATTCCAGCGAATTATCCAAGAGGGTAGCCCAGCTACCTCGCCCGCTGGTATTCACCAACGGCTGCTTCGACGTGTTGCATCGAGGTCACGTGACCTATCTGGCACAGGCACGTGAACTTGGGGCGAGCCTGGTTGTTGGTGTCAACAGCGATGCCTCGGTCAAGCGCCAAGGAAAAGGAG
>Ga0316190_10001282_pt1 | contig 18077 bp, 20 predicted proteins | sample Eddworburrow2_MG_FD_204929 | JGI IMG/M metagenome (GOLD analysis project Ga0316190, IMG submission 204929) | Coastal sediment microbial communities from Maine, United States - Eddy worm burrow 2 | ecosystem: Environmental > Aquatic > Marine > Coastal > Sediment | place: USA: Maine | collected... | reverse complement strand
ATCGTTACAGCGACCATACACGTGCGCATGTTTTTGCAGGGGTTGAATTGGCCGATGGCGATTCAGAACGATCTGAATTGATCAGCCATCTCTCTGAAAAAGGATATCCTGTCATTGATCTGACAGACAATGAGATTGCAAAACTGCATATCCGTTACATGGTAGGAGGGCATGCAGCTACAGTGCAGCATGAACACCTCTTTCGGTTTGAGTTTCCAGAGCGCCCTGGTGCACTACTAAATTTTCTTAATCAAATGGGGCGACGTTGGAACATAACACTTTTTCATTACCGCAATCATGGCGCTGCCTTCGGCCGCGTACTGATGGGCATCCAGGTTGATACCAATAAAAAACGCGAGTTTCAGCAATTTTTACGCGAGTTGGGATATGCATGGTCAGAAGAGACCGATAATTTAGCCTATCGATTATTTGCAGGTTCAGGAACAGCTACATTTGTTGGGGATGAAACGTTAGATAAGTAACACAACCAATACAAATAAGGCCCGCAAATGCGGGCCTTATTGGTTGGTGTGGTTGTATATTACTTCTTTGCTGCTTTTTTACGAGGGCGTACCTTACGTGGCCTGCGTGGAGCCGTCTTCTTAGCGGCTTTCTTTTTAGACGCTACCTTTTTCTTGGCCGCCTTCTTCTTGGCAACCTTCTTTTTAGACGCTACCTTTTTCTTAGTCGCCTTCTTCTTGGCAACCTTCTTTTTAGACGCCGCCTTTTTCTTAGTCGCCTTCTTCTTGGCAACCTTCTTTTTAGACGCTGCCTTTTTCTTAGTCGCCTTCTTCTTGGCAACCTTCTTTTTAGACGCTACCTTTTTCTTAGTCGCCTTCTTCTTGGCAACCTTCTTTTTAGACGCTATCTTTTTCTTAGTCGCCTTCTTCTTGGCAACCTTCTTTTTAGACGCTGCCTTTTTCTTGGTCGCCTTCTTCTTGGCAACCTTCTTTTTGGGCGCTGCCTTTTTCTTGGTTACTTTTTTCTTAGTGACTTTCTTCTTAGAAGCTACCTTCTTCTTAACAACCTTTTTCTTAGCGGCCACTTTTTTCTTAGCGGCCACTTTCTTTTTAGCAGTTTTCTTTACGGCCATTTGCTTATCTCCAGTTTTGAAAGTAGCTAATTCATTGATGAGTATAATAAAGTCTTTAGAAAATGCTAGGGTTAATCAAGCAAATATTAAAAATATCAATGTTTTTGCATATTATTTTATCTACAAATTGTGATTAGCGGCGATTTGGTTTTAGCTTGGGCAGCAATACTCTTTGAGCTGATAAAGATCTATTTGTAGAAATGTCACTGCTTATATGTAAATTCCCCCATATGCAGGATTATTGTGACGCTGCTCATCATGAGTCTTAAGTTTGCAGCTACTGTGGAACATACAAAGAGAAAAAGGTGTTTTATTCAGGTTTTTCCCTATAAATAGGGTATTGGTATTCAGCTGGTAGCAACTCATGATAAAGTTGATTTTGCTAATTGGTCATCATCAAATCCCACTGTAATAGACACAGCAATTGATATGCCTTATGCAAAAAAGAGACTGCTTTCAGAATTAACCAGGATGTAGGAATAGTATGAGTAATTTATCTGCAAAAGAACTTGAAGTGGCAGCGCTTATTGTGGATTCATTGAATCTTGAGGATATCACTGCAGAAGAGATTGAGCCGAATGCCCCGCTGTTTCGCGATGGGTTAGGGCTTGACTCACTGCTATTCCACTTATTCCAGCCATCATATCAACCTCATCTACGGTGATGTACTCATTACATCTGGCTGTGATTTGAAGAGTTGAATCAAATCCCATTTAGCACCATCAGATGGTTTAAATATATGGCCAACTGATTTTTAGCAGTATACATAGCAGCACTCAATGTTTTTTATTGTTCTAAAACTGATTATTATCAATGGTTGGAGTAAACAATGTTACTGATTCGTTTTTTTACTATTTTTATTTTGACTTTCGCCTTAGTTGCCTGCGCCTCAATGGGAGATGGAAGTAAATCGCAAAAGCAACAAGGGATTCTCAATATGAAGAATGAGGTGCTTACGCAGCTCTTTACCAAAAAACCCTACACTCGTGCTCAAATTAAATCCGCCCCAGGCTATGCAGTATTTTCTAATGCCAATATTAATTTATTTTTCGTGGCGGCAGGGACAGGTTACGGTGTAGTAAAAAACATGCACACAGATCAGCATACTTATATGAACATGGCTGAAGGTGGTATAGGTTTAGGTCTTGGAGTGAAGGATTACCGTATTGTCATGATCTTCCATACATCAGCCGCAATGAAACAATTTATTAATAGTGGTTGGACTTTTGGTGGGAATGCAGATGCTTCTGCCAAAGCTTCAGATAAAGGCGCCTCAGTTGAAGGTGAGGCTTATTATGGCGATATTACTGTGCATACCTTTACCGAAAGCGGCTTGGCTCTACAAGCTACTGTCAAGGGCACCAAATTCTGGAAGGATAAAGAACTAAATTAAGCATTTAATATCACTAATTTACTTGTGGTGCTTTACATTTAGAGGGCACCAACCTAACAAAGGCTGTACTCAGATAATGTAGTTTGATCCTGAGCAGGGTGACATTGATTGGGATGGTCTTTGGACACTGCTACTGTCTCTCCTGGTTATTGTCATAACGGCTGCAATTCCCCTCTTTTTTACCTATCTTCACGTCCTGCGGATTGCACGTAATAGCTCATGCCACACTGATTCCTGTGGCGGTTGCTTTGTCTTTGGCAAAAAGCTTGTGAATGGATCTGTCGATAATGAATATCGGCTCCGTCTGAAAAAGGCTTCACAGCTTATTCATGAACAGCCTGGATGTCTGGTTTTGCTGCTGGGTGGTACTACATCGGCAGGTGCTCCAAGTGAAGCAGCGTCTGGGCTTTTCTATCTGCAACAGTATGGCTTGCCTGAGCAGAGCAATATTCGTCTTGAAGAGCAGTCAAAAAATACACTGGATAATCTACAGAATGCACGGCAAATGTTGAAAAGAGAGAAGATTGATCAGGTGGCTCTAATCTCCAACCGCTACCATTTGGCCCGCTGCCAGTTGATTGCCAACAACTTGAAGATCAAGCATACCCTCTGTGCGGCTGAGTCTGCATTAGCCATCAATGTGGCGACACTGTGGAAGCTGATGATTGAAGCGGCCTATATCCACTGGTTTGTGGTGGGGAAAAACTGGGCACGACTAATTGGAAACAGACGGATGTTGGGGCGCGTCACCTGATTACATTCTGCCTGTAAAATGAGCTTTCAGTAACAACACCTTGCAGCGGGATATCCCAGCTTTGCACAGGTAATTTACCTACTTTTTGACAATCATGTGCAACGCCCACCAGACAAGGTGAGCGCCATCGGTTGCGTATGTGAAGAAAACTTAGCGTGCGATCATAGTAGCCGCCACCCATGCCCAAACGATTGCACTCAGCATCAAAGGCCACAAGCGGCATGAGGATAAGGTCCAACCCCCACGGTTTTACAGGCGGATATTTATGGTGATTTGGTTCATTTATCCCGAAACGATTTGGTATGAGCCAGTCCCCCGGCTGATATTTGCAAAACCAAAGGGTGTACTGGGGGCCTTTGTGAATTACGGGTAGGAAACATTCCTTACCCATTTTATGGGCGCGATTAAGGATGGGGGTTAGATCTATTTCGCCATCTTCACTGAGATAGAAGGCTATGCGGCGGCTACGCAAAAATAGTGCTGAGCTGGTGAGTTGCTTTGCAACACTTTGGCTGTGTAATTTTTGCTGCTGAACAGATAACGCTCGACGTTGCGCGCGTATTTGTTGGCGCAGTTGTTTTAGGTTGTGCATTGATTGAATAGCGGCGCGAGATAAGCGGTGTCCCCCACCTGTGTCGTCGCGGACCTTTGTTCTTGAACCTGTAGGTTCAAGTGGGAGCATCGAGAGCGCATCAGGCTTTCCACTCGAGGTGGACATGCACAACAGCACTACGGTTATGATCCCTGGGCATCAATTAGGCTCAAGAAAATACCCGGCCACTAACGGGCACTGCAGGGGACACCATATTTATAAGGCTATACCCTAATGGCTCAAAGTTCTAGTTGATTTGTAGAATTTAATGCAATTTCAATTTTATTTTGCAGGGCTTTAATGCGCTTGCCTGCATTTTGGCTACTGCTCTCTTTTTGTGTTTGCTGGCCTAAAAGCTCATGGGCAAGGTTCAGTGCCGCCATAACTGCAATGCGGTCTGTGCCGATAACTTTGCCACTGCTGCGAATCTCTCGCATCTTTTCGTCCAGAAATTTAACAGATTCCAGCAAAGACTCTTTATCACTTGGCTCGCAGGAGACCCGATAGTCTTTATCAAGGATATGCACGATAACAGGCATGGAATCTTGCTTCATGATTCATCTTCCATGGATTTGAGGCGGGTAATAATGGCCTCAACCCTGGTTTTTGCAAGCTCTGTTTTTTCAATAAGATCTGCGCGCTCGGCAACCAGGCTATCTTGCTGAGAGCGTAGTGAGCTGTTTTCATCCTTGAGCTGTGCACAGGCTCGTATGAGTTCTTCAACCCTGACTTCGAGTTTTTTTAGATCGAACTCCATGGCATTGCTGTCTGTTATTTTATTCATAGGCCAAATATAGGGCGCACTAAGCAGTGGGTCAACGGTTTAGATGAGTGTTATCATTATATGCGCATCCTGACAGGATGTAAGTTATTCCTGAGCCTCTGCAGGCGATGGGCGTTTTCCACTAAGATCTGAACTTATACCCCGATATGCCTGATTTTGAAACCATTGAACGACAACTTGGTGCGGCAAAAGTAGACCTAAACCCCGCTGAAACGCAGGGATTACTATGTGGACTGCTGTGTCATTCAAAAGGAGATGCACGAGGTATATGGCTCAATGAGCTGCTGGAGGAGGATCTGCCATCAGCCTCACTTAAAAAGCTGCAAACAGTCCTGGATAAGATCTATTCCAGAACTAACGAAGCCATGAACGACCAGGAATTTGGTTTTGAACCGCTACTGCCGCATGACAAATGCTCAATCTCTGAGCGCAGCCAGGCGCTGAGCAGTTGGTGTCAGGGATTTTTGTATGGACTGGGACTGTCAGCAAAAAGCATTGAAAAAAAATTATCAGACTTGGGACAGGAGGCGTTAAGGGACCTAACAGAAATCACTCGCATGGACACAGAGTTAGTTGAAGAGAGTGACGAGAATGAAGCGGCATATGTTGAGCTGCAAGAATTTTTGCGGGTCGTTGTTATGACCATCTATACCGACCTCGCTATGCAAAGGGAAGCCCATTAATGACCTCAGCAGAGTTTAAACGCCGCCGCCGGCAACTGATGCGCATGATGGGGCCAAACAGTATTGCCATACTGCCATCCGCCCCTGTCGCAGTGCGTAATCGCGATGTTGATTACCATTATCGTTCAGATAGTGATTTTTATTATCTCACCGGTTTTCCCGAACCTGAAGCGGTGGCGGTACTGATCCCCGGCCGCAAGCAGGCAGAGTATGTCCTTTTCTGCCGTGAGAGCGATAAAAAGAAAGAGATGTGGGATGGCGCACGTGCAGGTCAGGAAGGCGCTTGTGAACAGTACGGAGCAGATGACTCCTTTCCCATTGGTGATCTAAACGACATCCTGCCTCGCATGCTGGAGCAATGTGAGCGAGTCTTCTATGCCATGGGCTGCAATCCTGAGCTGGATAAGCAACTGGGTGAGTGGGTTAATGAACTGCGCAATGCCTCACGCTCCGGTCTGCATGGCCCTTTGGAATTTGTAGCAGTGGATCACTATCTGCATGATATGCGGCTCTACAAAAGTCGCTCTGAAATTAAGGCAATGCGTACAGCTGCCAAAATCTCTGCCAAGGCCCACCAACGAGCAATGCGTGTCTGTAAACCAGGCATGATGGAGTATCAATTAGAAGCTGAAATTATCCATGAATGTGCACATTTGGGTGCACGATTCCAAGCTTATCCCGCTATTGTTGGTGGTGGTGGCAATGGCTGTGTTCTGCACTACATTGATAACAAAGATGAACTGAAGGATGGTGACCTGGTATTGATTGATGCCGGCTGTGAGTATGATTACTATGCCTCTGATATCACTCGCACCTTCCCAGTAAATGGCCGCTTTAGCAACGCACAGCGTGAAATTTATGAGCTGGTATTGGCCGCTCAGGGGGCTGCTATTGCGCAGGCAAAACCTGGAAATCATTGGGAAGACCCACATCAGGCAGCAGTTAAAGTAGTGACCAAGGGGCTGGTAGAGTTGGGCCTTCTGAAAGGCTCTGTGCCTAAACTGATTAAAGAAAAGGCCTACGGCAAATACTATGTACACAGCACCGGCCATTGGCTGGGAATGGATGTGCATGATGTGGGTGATTACAAGATTGATGGCGAGTGGCGACAACTGGAACCCGGCATGGTGCTGACGGTAGAACCGGGCATCTACATTCCAAAGGGAACTCGGGGAGTTGCAGCCAAATGGCGCAATATTGGTATTCGTATTGAAGATGATGTACTAGTGACCAAAGATGGCCCTGATATATTGACCAAAGACGCCCCTAAAACGGTTGAGGAGATTGAATCACTGATGGGAAAATCACGTAAATGACAATGAAGACAGTATTGAATAACCAGCATCGCGCCTTAGGTGGACGCATGGTCTCATTTGCCGGTTGGGATATGCCAGTGCACTACGGCTCACAGATGGAGGAGCATCATGCTGTGCGCCAGACTGCAGGCATGTTTGATGTCTCACATATGCTGGTAGTGGATCTTGCCGGTGAGCGCACCCGCCCTTTTCTGCAATATCTGTTGGCCAATGATGTGGCTCGCCTCAAGGCTTCAGGCAAAGCGCTCTACAGCTGCATGCTGAATGAGCAGGGTGGCGTGATTGATGACCTGATTGTCTACTATTTTCAGGTTGATGCATTCCGTATGGTGGTTAATGCAGGCTGCGCAGATAAGGATCTGGCCTGGATCCAACAGCAGGCAGACTCTTTCGATGTAACAGTTACGCCACGACGTGATTTGGCCATGATTGCCGTACAGGGGCCACAGGCACGAGACAAAACACTACCGCTGCTTTCACCTGAATTGGCAGAAGCGGCGGCTGAACTGCCAGTATTTCATGCGGCTACTGCGGATGATTGGTGTGTAGCACGCACAGGTTATACCGGTGAAGATGGTTTTGAGATCATGCTGCCCGAAGCCAAGGCTCCTGTTTTATGGCAGGCACTGGCTGAAGCAGGTGTTGCACCTTGCGGCCTTGGGGCAAGAGATACACTGCGCCTTGAGGCAGGGATGAATCTCTACGGCTCGGATATGGATGAAGAGTGTTCTCCACTAGAGGCCGGTCTTAACTGGACATTGGCCTGGGAACCTGAGACACGTAATTTTATTGGTCGCAAGGCACTTGAAGCAAAGCGCAACGCCACCGACAATAAGCGCTTTATTGGATTACTGTTGGAAGGTCGCGGAGTATTACGCAACCATCAGAAACTCTTTTCTGATGGTGTTGAGGTTGGCGAGATAACATCCGGTGGTTTTGCACCCACCCTACAGCGCTCTATTGCGCTGGCACGGGTAGAACCGAATATCGGTGAAAACTGCACAGTAGAGATCCGGGGTAAGCAGGTGCCTGCAAAGGTGGTACAACCGCCATTTGCACGTAAAGGTAAGGCTTGTATTAATTTAGAGGGGGATAAATCATGAGTGAAGTTCCAAACGAATTAAAATATTGCAGCAGCCATGAGTGGGTCAGCGGTGTGGATGACGGTGTGGTCACCATCGGTATTACCGATCATGCACAGGATCAACTGGGCGACCTGGTCTTTGTTGAGTTGCCGGAAGTTGGACAAGCGCTTGAGCTGAAGAGCGAGTGTGCTGTTGTCGAATCAGTCAAGGCTGCATCAGATGTCTACAGCCCGGTCAGCGGCGAGGTGGCTGAGATCAATGAGGCCCTGATGGATTCGCCCGAACTGGTTAATGACGATCCCTATGGCGATGGCTGGCTATTCAAGGTTCGCCTGGCTGATGAATCTGAACTGGATAATCTGCTGGACGCAGATGGTTACCGAGCAGCTGCTGACGCCTGACAGAGATAGCGAAATCTTTTATGCCCTTTATACCCCATACCGAAGACGATGTTCGCGAGATGCTGGTCACCATTGGTGCACCAGATATTGAAGCACTCTTCGATGAGATACCCGCAGCCCTTCGCTGCGGCAAGCTGAAAAAACTGCCACAAGCCATGTCTGAGATGGAGGTGGCCGGACTGATGTCCGCCCGCGCCGATCAGGATGGGCAGCCCGTCTGTTTTATAGGTGCTGGTGCCTACGACCATCATATACCTGCTGCTGTATGGCAACTTGCCAGCCGTGGTGAGTTTTATACCGCCTATACCCCTTATCAGGCTGAAGCCAGCCAGGGTACCTTACAGGTGCTGTATGAGTTTCAATCCATGATGGTCGCATTGACCGGCATGGATGTCTCTAATGCATCGCTCTATGATGGTGCCACCGCACTGGCTGAAGCCGTACTGATGGCGGTGCGAGCCAATCGAAAATCCAAATCACGCAGAATACTGATGCCACGCAGCTTGCATCCAGCCTATCGCCGCGTGGTACAGGCGATGGTCGAGAGCCAGGGTATCGAACTGGTGGAACTGCCATTTGATCCAACAGGCGGACATACAGACCCTGCAACCCTGGCCGCATTTGATGGGCAGGATATCGCAGCACTGGTCATCCCTCAGCCCAACTACTTTGGTGTATTGGAAGAGGTGGATGCACTCACCAATTGGGCGCATGCCAACAAGGCACTGGCTATCGCCGTGGTCAACCCGGTGGCATTAGCTGTGCTTAACCCACCCGGAGAGTGGGGCGAGCAAGGGGCAGATATCTGCTGCGGCGAGGGGCAGCCACTGGGAGCACCACTCTCATCCGGTGGGCCATATTTCGGTTTCATGTGTTGTAAGCAACTGCTGGTTCGGCAGATGCCAGGGCGTATTGCGGGTTGTACGCGCGACCTTGAAGGCAAAGTGGGCTACACCCTGACACTGCAGGCACGTGAGCAGCATATTCGCCGCTCCAAGGCGACCTCCAATATCTGCACCAATCAGGGGTTGATGGCAACTGCAGCCACCATTCACATGGCGCTGCTGGGCAGCGATGGCTTGGAGCGGATTGCCGCAGCCTGCCATTCCAATACCCAAAAGCTGGCGCAAAAACTGACTTCGATTGAAGGTGTTGAGCCGCTTTTCAATCGCCCGGTTTTTCATGAGCAGGCACTACGTCTCCCCATCTCTGCGGATGGAGTGTTGGATCAACTCTCTGCGATGGATATTTTGGGTGGGCTGGATCTGAGTCGTGACTACCCTGAATTGGGCGATGCCATTCTGGTCTGCGCTACTGAAAAGCGGGTAGAGCCAGAGATGGACGATTTTCAGAAGAAACTACAGATGATTTTGACATGTTGATTTATCAGCAATCCCGTACCGGTCGACGTGCGGCAGCCCAGGCTCCGATAGAGAAAGGCGATCTCTCCGGCATCCCAGAAACTTTCCGCCGCAAACAGCGAGCCGATCTGCCAGAGGTCTCAGAGATGCAGGCAGTGCGCCACTATACGCGCCTGTCACAACAGAATTTCTCCATTGACACCCAGTTCTATCCGCTGGGTTCATGCACCATGAAATATAACCCCAGAGGCTGCAACTCTTTGGCGATGCTACCCAAATTTCTGGCGCGTCATCCAGAGGCTCCGGCTGATCACAGCCAGGGTTTTCTGGCTTGCATGTACGAATTGCAAGAGATACTGAAAGAGGTGACCGGCATGCAGGCGGTTTCACTCAGCCCTGCAGCAGGCGCCCAGGGTGAGTTTGCCGGGGTAGCGATGATTCGTGCCTACCACGATGCCAGAGGTGATACAGCGCGTACCGAAATTTTGGTGCCTGATGCAGCCCACGGCACCAACCCGGCTTCAGCAGTGATGTGTGGCTATAAGGTACGGGAGATCCCCAGCGGGCCGGATGGCGATGTGGATGTCGATGAACTGCGCAAGGTGGTTGGCCCACAGACCGCAGGCATCATGCTAACCAACCCTTCAACCCTCGGCGTGTTTGATCGCAAGATTGAAGAGATCGCCAAGCTGGTGCATGAGGCGGGTGGCCTGCTCTATTACGATGGCGCTAACCTCAATGCTATTTTGGGCAAGGTAAGGCCGGGGGACATGGGGTTTGATGTTATTCACGTCAATCTACATAAAACGTTTTCCACCCCGCACGGTGGCGGTGGGCCGGGCGCTGGCCCGGTTGGTGTAAGTAAACGCTTACAACCCTATCTGCCCGTGCCAATGGTGGCGCAGGATGAAGGGCAATATCATTGGCTGACAGAGGCTGATTGCCCTGAGAGCATTGGTCGCCTATCAACCTTTGCCGGTAATGCGGGTGTGCTGCTGCGCGCCTACATCTATGCCCGTATGCTGGGCGGCGAGGGTATGGAGCGGGTGGCCGAGTACTCAACCCTGAATGCCAACTACATGCTGAAACGCCTTACGGATGCGGGGTTTGATGCAGCCTACCCTGAACGGCGCGCTACTCATGAGTTTATCCTGACCCTGCACAAACAGGCCAAGCAGCTTGGTGTGAACACCATGGATTTTGCCAAGCGGCTGCTGGATTATGGTTTCCATGCACCGACCACCTACTTTCCACTGCTAGTACCTGAGTGCCTGTTGATTGAGCCGACTGAAACCGAAAGCCGTGAAGAGCTGGATGGTTTTATCGATGCACTTTGCAGCATTAAACAAGAGGCAGAGGAGAACCCAGAACAGGTAAAAGGCGCACCCTACAATCTGCCAGTCAAAAGATTGGATGATGTGCGAGCAGCGCGTGAGTTGGATCTGGCCTGGAAGTCAGATAACGACTAACCACAAAACATATAACTTAAATCTAGGAAAATATAATGTCAGCACTGATCTGCGGCTCCTTCGCATTTGACACCATTATGGTGTTTCACGACAAATTCAAAAATCACATCCTGCCTGAGCAGGTGCATATCCTGAATGTCTCCTTTCTGGTGCCGGATCTGCGGCGTGAATTTGGAGGTTGCGCGGGCAACATCGCTTACAATCTGCAATTGCTGGGTGGTGATGGCAAAGCAATGGGGACGGTGGGTAGCGATTTTTCACCCTATGCAGACTGGATGAGCCAGCATGGCATGAGTCTGGACCATCTGCGGGTAATTGAAAACAGCTACACTGCGCAGGCCTACATCACAACGGATCAGGATGATAACCAGATTACCGCCTTCCATCCGGGTGCCATGAATTATGCCCATGAAAATAAGGTCTCCGATGCACCCGAAACTACCATCGGGCTGGTCTCCCCTGACGGGCGTCTGGGCATGATTGAGCATGCCGAGCAGTTTGTTGAGGCAGGCATACCTTTTATCTTCGATCCCGGCCAGGGCATGCCTATGTTTGATGGCGATGATCTGATGCGCTTTGCTGAGCAAGCCGACTGGCTGGCCTTCAACGACTATGAGTGGCAGCTGATGCAGGATCGTACCGGCAAGAGCGCCGAAGAGCTGGCTCAGTTGGTGCAAGCTGTTATTGTGACCCGTGGTGGCAAAGGCTCCACTATCTACACCAAAGATAAGACCTATGATATCCCCCCTGCCCCAGTCAGTTCGGTGGTAGATCCAACGGGTTGCGGCGACGCTTACCGTGCCGGGCTACTCTATGGCTTGATGAATGATCTGGACTGGAGCATCACAGGCCGCATCGCCGGGTTGATGGGCGCCATCAAGATTGAGCAGGCAGGCACTCAGAACCATACATTCAGACTAGATGAGTTCAAGACACGCTATGAATCCGCTTATGGCTGCACTTTCCTAGGATAAAATCATGAGTGGACATTTTAATGAGACAGGATTTGTGCCGCTCAATATTGCGGTATTAACCATCTCTGATACCCGAACGGAAGAGACTGACAAATCAGGTCTCATTCTCAAAGAACGGGCAGAAGAGGCAGGCCACACTGTAGTTGAAAAGGCCATCGTAAAGGATGATATCTATGAGATGCGGGCAATCTTCTCCCGCTGGATTGCAGACCCTGATGTGCATGCCGTGATCAGCACCGGCGGCACTGGCATTACTGGACGCGATAGCACCCCTGAGGCAATAGCGCCCTTGTTGGAAAAATCGATAGAAGGATTTGGCGAGCTGTTTCGTGCTATCTCATTGGAAGAGATCGGTCCTTCGGCCATCCAGTCACGGGCTATTGCAGGCTTGACCAATCAGACACTCATTTTCTGCGTACCAGGCTCAAGTGGGGCTTGTAAAACAGCTTGGGATAAGATTCTAAAAAGTCAGCTGGATCATCGCACACACCCCTGTAATTTCGCCCAGATGTTTCGGGCGTAAAGCTCAACTTAGGCTCCATTGCCTGCCAGGGCTATCGACTCATAGTGCTATATTGAGCGCGTTGAAATCTGCTTTTCGCACAAATTTTTAGCATATAGCCAGCATACACACTCGGCAGCACTATCTAGGATAACCGTTCCTTAAACCAAGGAACGGTTTTGTTTTTGCTTGGTAACCATGCAAATAAAGTGGTATCTTTGCTCAAAGATAGCTCTGTGTATGGGCAAGAATAACTGCGGTAGGAGTGGGTTGCGATGAAAAAAATCTGGATTTTAATGGGTGCTCTGTTGTTTATTTTTACTGCATTGCCGACTCAGGCAGCCTATGTTGAGCTGAACTCTGGTGCTTATGCCGGGTACTTTGGTGCAGTGGGCTCTGGCAGAGGAATTGGCTTCCAGGCTGATGCAGCTTTTACCGTCGACTCAGTGGGCTTCTATGGCAACCTCAACCAAGAGTCCTTTGATGTCGTCATCTTCAGCAGCACCAATGGCAATCAAGCCAATTCTATATTGACTAGCAGCACTGCCGTCGTGGGTGGCACAGGTATTGGCTGGAATGAAATCAGCATCAACTATAGCTTTAATGCGGGCGACTACTATGTATTGAACTGGCGCCCCACCAATATAAGTACGGATACCTGGGGTGCAGCTGCCTTTTATCGAGATTCTGTATTACCTGCCGTCATTGGGGAAGGTGACTTGGTTACCCTGATTAACGGTGTGGAAGGCTTTGGAGCTGAAAATTTTTCCAATACCCTTCATCCTAACCTGCGCGTTAACACCGTTGTTAGTGCAGTGCCTGTCCCTGCTGCCGTTTGGCTGTTTTGTTCCGCATTAATTGGGCTTTTGGCTTTCTCTCAAAGGAAACACAGCTTAACCTGATATCCTAAACTTAAGAGAGCATAGTAAAAGCATATATACAGCTGCTCTTGCTCTCATTGGGTTACTGCATCATTAAAGGTGCAGCACTACGCCTACCCCTCCTAACCCACAGTACCCTCCCGGATTCTTTGCAAGATATTGCTGATGATACTCCTCAGCATAATAGAAGGTTGGCGCCTCTATTATCTCAGTAGTAATTGCGCTATATCCTGATTTTTTAAGCGCTGCCTGGTAGCTTGCCTTACTCTCTTCAGCAGCTTCAAGTTGCTCCAGAGTGTGGCAGTAGATGCCAGAACGGTACTGCGTGCCGGTATCATTGCCTTGGCGCATGCCTTGAGTGGGGTTATGGGATTCCCAGAAGATCTTCAACAGCGATGCATAGCTGATGATATTAGGATCATAGACCACAAGCACAGCTTCATTATGCCCCGTCATACCACTGCAGACTTCCTGGTAAGTGGGGTTGGGGGTATATCCTGCCACATAACCCACAGCGGTAGCATAGACTCCTTTCACTACCCAAAAGCAACGCTCAGCACCCCAGAAGCAACCCATCCCAAACAACGCCTGCTCCATCTCTTTTGGGAAGGGCGGTTTGATAGAGTTGCCATTAACATAGTGGGCACCACTAACTGACATAAGGTTATCCCGTCCAGGCAATGCTTTGTCTGGTGTGGGCAGCTTAGATTTTGATCCTAATAGCATTATATTGTCGTCACTGAGAATGAGCCTGGGCGAGCAACCACCAAGCTTAATAACTATAGTAGATGAAGTGTTAGTGATGCTATGGTGAGATAAAAACAAGCACTTGAATGCACTTTAAATCCCAGCGGGCCAAATGCTTCAATCAGTGTCTCCTAGAACCATGGATACAGCTTATATAGTATCTACATTAAACAGAAGCACCTATATAAAGTATAAGAGCAAAATGCCAGCCGCTAAAGTTTATGCTAAGGTTTGTCTTGTAATACAGGGGTTAAGTTGCTCAAATTTCTATATATTAGTTGTTATGAGCTAATATGTAGAGATAAGGGTGACAGCGTTGTTGAATTGATATGTGCGATTGCTAAAAAATGTCTAAAAACTGCATAAAACCCAGTCAGCTTTGTGTTGGTCTGTATGTTCAGTTGGATCTGTCGTGGATGCAGCACTCATTCATGTCGAGCAATTTTAAAATAAAAAATGAAAAACAGCTGGCCGATCTAAAAAAGCTGAAGCTATCTGAGATTAAATATGATCCTTCCCGCAGTGATGTAGAGCCACTCCCTCTTGAGCAAAAAGCAGAGATCGTTCCTGACACCGGCCCTGACCTCGAAGCTGAAGCTCAGGCTAAGCTGGAGGAGGCAAAAAAAGAGGCTAAGCAGGCGCGCGTCAAAAAGATGAAAGAGCGGTCAGCGCGTTTAAATAAGTGCGAAAAAGCCTATGCAGAAACAGCGTCCACTTTGCGAAATGTGATGCGTAATATCATGTCACAGCCTAAGGCTGCTGTTGAGGACGCAGAGGTAATGGTTTCAGGCATGGTAGGGTCTCTAATGGAAGACCAGGAAGCCACCATGCATCTGGTTAATATGAAAGGAAAGAGTGAGAGCACCTACTTTCATGCTATCAACGTCACCATTCTGGCATTGATGCTGGGCAAGCAACTGGGGCTGAATAAACAACAGATGGAGGATCTTGGAACAGGGGCACTGTTTCATGACCTTGGCTACAGTGAAATCCCAGATAAGATTCTGTTAAAGAAAGAGGCTTTAAATAGGGCTGAGTTAAATTTTCTTCAAATGCATCCAGAGTATGGTGTACGTCAGGCTGAGCAGATCGGCACTATTCCACCAGAAGCAGTAAGAATCATTGAACAGCACCATGAGATGATTGATGGAAGCGGATACCCAAAGGGGTTAAGAGAACATCAAATTTCAGAGCTTGCCCAGATTGTTGCTATTGTAAATGCTTACGACAATCTGTGTAACCAAAAAGATGCCAGCAAGTCCTGCTCACCTTATGAAGCTATCTCTATTCTTTTTGCTAAAGAGAAACATAAGTTTAATAAAAAGAAGATAACACTGTTTATTTCCAATATGGGGGTCTATCCCCCTGGAACTGTGGTTAAGTTATCGGATGAGACCATAGCCGTTGTTATGTCAATCAATCCTAATGCATTGCTATCGCCAAAAGTAATGCTCTACGATCCCGAAATCCCTAGCTCTGAAGCATATATCCTGGATCTGCATGAGGAGGGCCTAAAAATTATTGATAGTATTCGTGTGAGTAACCTGCCAGAAGAGATACGCAATTATTTTAATCTGGGTGATGCAATTAATGTATTTATTGATTCCAAGTAACAATTTTGAAACACAGCGGGTGCAAGCAACTGGATGCACTTTTTCTATTTGTAACCAAAAGGAACCGCAATAATGAAACGCTATACTACAACGTATTTTTGTTTGCCACTCTTGTTGCTTTTATTGGTGGGGTGCGCGCCAGAGGTGGGAAGTGATGGCTGGTGCAAAGCGATGAATGAGAAGCCAAAAGCTGATTGGAGTGCAAATGAAGCGGGTGATTATGCAAAACACTGCATCATGAAATAAGGCCGAACTTATAAAAATTTTGGGAGACTGACTTATAGCCAGTCTCCCCAAACTGTTTTTAGATTAACTCTGAACCACTGCTGCCTCTAAATAGCAAAAAGCAAGGCACTGCCATCTCTTACCTCAGAGGCCAGTTACGCCAGATCATCAACTGCCACGTGATAGATTGGATCCTCTATCACATTAACCTCAACCAGATTGCCAGCCTTGTGCAGCAACAGGCGGCATTCAGGACTCAGGTGTCTAAGATGCAGCGTCTTGCCAGCATTAAGATAACGCTCAGCCAGGTTATCAATCGCCTCCAGCCCAGAGTGATCCCCCACCCGTGAATGCTGAAATTCAACCACTACATCATCCGGATCATTACGTGGATCAAAGAGCTCCATAAAGCTGTGCACAGAGCCAAAAAAGAGCGGGCCATGCAGCTCATAAACCTTGGAGCCATTATCTGCAATAAAGGTTTTTGCATTGATATGTTTAGCATGTTCCCAAGCAAAGACCAGGGCGGATACAATCACGCCAACAACTACAGCAATGGCCAGATCAGTTGCCACGGTCACTCCAGAAACCAGCACCAGGACAAAGGCATCAGAACGCGGAATCTTGCCCATAATGCGGAAGCTGGACCACTCAAAGGTACCCATCACCACAATGAACATTACGCCGGTCAGCGCAGCCAACGGAATCATCTCGATCAGGCTTGAGGCAAACAGGATAAAGAAAAGCAGACTGAGTGCGGCAGTGATACCGGAGAGCCGACTGCGACCACCGGAGTTTACGTTAATCATGCTCTGCCCAATCATGGCGCAACCACCCATGCCGCCAAACATGCCGGTCACAGTATTAGCCACGCCCTGACCAATACACTCTTTATTGCCACGGCCACGAGTCTCAGTGATCTCATCGACCAGTGTCAATGTCAGCAGTGATTCGATCAGGCCAATAGCTGCCAAGATAACGGAATAGGGCAGGATGACCCAGAGAGTCTCCAGATTGAACGGAACCGTGGGAATATGGAACTCAGGAAAACCACCGGCAATGGAAGCAAGATCACCGACGGTGCGCAGATCCAGATTCAGACCAATTACCAGCAGTGAAACCACCACAATTGCCACCAGTGATGAAGGCACTGCCGTAGTAAAGCGGGGCAGATAGTGAATGATTGCCATCGTCAATCCCACCATGGCGACCATTAACCAAAGTGCGCTACCACTCATCCATGAGGTGTCACTGCCAGCACTCGCTATCTGAAAGTTTTGCAGTTGGGCAAGGAAGATCACAATCGCTAGGCCATTAACAAAGCCCAGCATTACCGGATGCGGCACAATACGGATGAACTTACCCAGGCGCAGCACCCCGGCTAAAACCTGGAGCAACCCCATCAGCACCACCGCAGCAAACAGGTATTCAACACCATGGCTGGCAACAAGATCGACCATCACCACCGCCAGGGCACCCGTAGCACCAGAGATCATACCTGGACGGCCACCGATTGAAGCCGTAATCAGCCCCACCATAAACGCGGCATAGAGGCCAACCAGAGGATTGACTCCTGCAACAAAGGCAAAGGCAATGGCCTCAGGAACCAGCGCCAGAGCTACGGTTAAACCTGACAGCAGGTCATCTTTAAAACTGACGGGACGGTGAGCGTGAAAAAGTTCAAACATTCAGAAGGGGGGCCTTGTAATCCTTTGCCGGAGCAAAAAAGCAGTGAATTATACGAGCTATGTGGCAGTCATTCCAACGGTTTCCCCTTATTTCTCATGAATCTGGGAAACTAACGGATATATCAAGCCAATACATTACAGCCATTCAACGAAAAGCATTTGGCAGATTTCAAGTGCGGATTCAACCGGTCAATCGCACATTAAAGCGATAGATACGGTTCACCCAAATTGGTTCATCTTGAAACACGAAGTTTATTTAAGAGAGCACAGCACCGTATAATAAACTCAGCTTCAATAAAAAGCTGTTGTCCATGTAATTCACATTACTGTTCACCAATGATGAAGCTGTTCAAGTATGCGGTGAATACACTGCTCTTTGAATAAGGGCTACTAAACAATGGAGACTGTTATGCCAAATAAAATCATCATCTGTTTTGATGGGACCTGTAACGATCCCAAAGATGCAAAGCAGAAAAAAAACCTAAAAATGGAATTAAATGACGGAAGCGTCAGCAA
>Ga0316190_10001281_pt1 | contig 18099 bp, 12 predicted proteins | sample Eddworburrow2_MG_FD_204929 | JGI IMG/M metagenome (GOLD analysis project Ga0316190, IMG submission 204929) | Coastal sediment microbial communities from Maine, United States - Eddy worm burrow 2 | ecosystem: Environmental > Aquatic > Marine > Coastal > Sediment | place: USA: Maine | collected... | reverse complement strand
CGTTCGACGTCGATGACGCCTTTCAGTTTGGCGACGCCTCGCATGAGCTCACGCAAGCGGTCGATATCGCCGACTCGGAAGTGGAACATATTCTCGGCGCGGCCGTCTTTCGACAAGCATGAGGCCTCGCTGATGCTGATGCCGGCGGAGGAGAAGACGGACGACACCGACGCGAGGATTCCCGCTCGGTCGTCGGTCATGACGCGTAGGGAGACGGGAAGGTCGACGTCGACGTCGTCGGCCCAGCTGACCTGGACGCGGCGCTCCGGATCGAGCTCCAGCACGCGAGGGCAGCCTCTGCGGTGCACCGAAACCCCACGGCCGCGCGTGATCCAGCCGGTCACCGGATCGCCCGGGACTGGATTGCAGCATTGGGCGAACCGCACGAGCATGTTGTCCATGCCTTGAATGCGGATGCCAGCACCGTCGGCATCGCCAGCGACACGCTGAACCGTTCGCTCGAAGAAGCCTGGACGCAGGCTGTCGCGCTCGGTGTCCTCGCTCGGGATGACCTCTTCCATCACGGTCGGAAGCGCGAGCTTTCCGATCCCGATGCGCGCGTACAGCTCATCTTCAGTCCCAGCGTGGAACCGCGAGAGAACTTCCTTGGCGCGCTTGCTCTTCAAGAACCGCGAAAGCGACATGTCGTTCTTTCGAAGCTCCTTTTCGAGCAGCTCCTTGCCGAGCTTCACCGCATGCTTTCGCTCTTCGGTCCGCAGGTAAACGCGAATGCGACCGCGAGCGCGGCTGGTGATCACGAACTCCAGCCAGTCGTTGCTCGGGTGATGGTTCTTGCTGGTCATGATCTCCACGACGTCGCCGTTCTGAAGCTTGTGACGCAATGGAACGATCGCGCCGTTGACACGCGCGCCAGAGCATCGATGCCCGACCTCGGAGTGAACCGCGTACGCGAAGTCGACGGGCGTGGCACCGCGCGGGAGGGTCTTGACGTCTCCCTTGGGTGTGAAGACGTAAACGTCCTCTGGGAAGAGGTCGACCTTCACGCTCTCGTAGAACTCTTCGGGGTCCGCGACGTCCTTCTGGAACTCCAACAGTTGACGAAGCCAAACGAAGCGCGCTGCGTCCTTCGGGTCGATCCCGCCCGTGTGTTCTTTGTACTGCCAGTGCGCCGCGATGCCGTAGTCGGCGGTGCGGTGCATCTCGTGCGTGCGGATCTGGATCTCCACGCGCCGGTTGGCGGGTCCGATCACCGTCGTGTGAAGCGACTGGTACATGTTGGATTTCGGCAGCGCGATGTAGTCCTTGAAGCGCCCGGGTACGGGGGTCCAGTCCGAGTGGATGACGCCGAGGGTGGCGTAGCAGTCGGCCACACTCTCCGTGATGACCCTGAACGCAACGAAATCGTGCACCTGCTCGAATCCGATCCCGCTCGACTTCATTTTGCGGTGAAGCGAATAGAGATGTTTGCGTCGGCCGCTGATCTCCACGGAGAACCCGCGAGTCACCAACATCTTCTTCAGTTTGGCGGTGACTTCCGCCATGTAGGCGTCGGTGTTCTTGGCGACAGCCTTGACCTGCTCGTCCAAAACAGCGTAGGCCTCGGGTTCCAGGTGTTTGAAGCTCAAGTCCTCGAGCTCGGCCTTGAGCCATTGAATGCCCAGGCGGCCGGCGAGCGGCGCGTAGATCTCCAAGGTCTCCCGGGCAATGCGTTCCTGCGAAGACTCGGACATGTGTTCGAGCGTTCGCATGTTGTCGAGGCGGTCCGCGAGCTTGACCAGGAGCACGCGGATATCACGCGCCATCGCGACGAGCATCTTCCGGAAGCTCTCTGCCTGCCGGTCCTCTCGCGAAGCGAAGTTGACCTTGCCGAGCTTGGTCACGCCATCGACGAGAAAGGCGACCTCTTCACCGAACACCGTCTCGATGTCGGGGACGCTCGCTTCGCAATCTTCGACGACATCGTGAAGCAGTGCCGCGCACACGCTGGACGCATCGAGCCGCATGTCCGCGATGATGTCCGCCACCGAAACCGGATGGATGAAGTACGCATCACCCGACTTGCGGCTCTGCCCGTCGTGCATGCGCGAGGCATAGACGTAGGCCTTGTTGATCAGATCGGTATCCGCTCGGGGATGGTATCCCTGCACCTTTTCAAGAATATCGGTGAGGCGGGCCATGGCGGCGTACTAACGCGTAGACCTCAATTTAACACTGTCTCCAATTGGTGCCAAGGTTGTGACGCTTTCGGGGTTCGGGTGAAAGCCACGCACATGCGGGACTTCAGATCAAACATAGGGTCATCGTCAACCAGGCGCAGGGTCGCCACGGTGATTGGCATCATTGGGATAGTTTTCGTGGGAGGTCAGCTGGCTCAGCGCTGGCCTCGGACCGTAGAGATCGCCTACTCGGTCGACCCTGGCGTGATCGGGCTCGATGTCGACTATCTGCAGGAGGACGAGGCTGCGGCGAGCGCGAGATTCAAGCAGCAGGACCCTAAAACTACGCTGATTCGCCACGCGGTCCGGCTGCAACCGGGCGAGTATCAGGCCCGCATGACGGTGTACCGGTCTGACGGTCGAGGCGTCGAACACCGGCGCGTGCTGCTCGTTCCCTCCGAAGGCCTCACCCGCTTCGACCTGAAAGAGGCAACAACGCGGTCACAATGAACGGCGGCGGAAGAGTGAAGAAGCCTATCTCCCTGCTCGCGGCGATCGCCACGACGGTGGCCATGGCCCTCTGGATGGCAAACCGGGAGCCGTTCGCGTTTGGCCCGCTTTGGGGCGCCCTGATCACCTTGGCCGCCACCACCGCGTGGGTCGCCTGGCTCGTTCCCACAGCGGCGGGAGCAGCGACGCCCTGGCGACAGACCGCGCTTGGCAAGCGGTCCGATGAGCTTCTGTCCCCCTTCGCATCAGCGGGCTTGGCGGTAGCCGTCGTCATCACAGGCGCCACGATCGGAGGATACGAACGACTGCCGATCACCATCCTCATCGCATTGCTGTGTTTCGTCCCCGCTGCGCTTCGGCGGCCGGGACTGATGGTCATGATTGCGATCTGCGCAATCTACTTGCCCCTCCTCGGCACGACGAGCCTCTGGGATCCGTGGGAAACCCACTACGGGGAGGTCGCCCGAGAAATCCTCGCGCGGAACGACTGGATCAGCCTGTGGTGGGCGCAGGACAAGTGGTTCTGGTCGAAGCCCGCGCTCCTGTTCTGGATGGAGGCCTTGAGCATGGGATTCCTTGGGGTCGACTTCATGCCCGACGCCAATCCCGCCAATCCGGAGTGGGCGTTGAGGCTCCCCACCATCGCGATGTCCCTGGCCGCGCTGGCGGTGATCTACGCGACCATTCGTCGCTACTTTGGGCCGCGAGCGGGTGCGCTTGCGACGCTGGTCACCGCGACGATGCCGCAGTTCTTCTTCATCTCGCATCAAGCGATCACCGACTTGCCCCTGGTCGCAGCCATCACGATTGCGGCCTGCTCCCTGATCGTCGCGATGCAGGAGGATGGAGAACGGGAGGCGACCGTGTTTCAGGTCGGGCGCTGGAAGGTCTCGCTCCAGCATGTCGTGCTGTTCGCGATCGTGCTGCTCGTGCTTCCACAGGCGGTCTATCTGATCTCCCGAAACATTTCATGGGTCGAGGCCCATGGCCTCGTCGCCCATCCCGATCGGTTCCTCTACGGGTCAGCGGGCAACCTCGACATCCCAGGAAACCCGAACCCACGTGATCAGGCTCCGCGCATTGGAGGCATTGGCGGCCAGCCGTTCGTGCAAGGGATTCTATGGCTCGCGGTGCTCAGCGGTTTGGCGATGATCCTTCGCAAAGAGCGCCGGACGCGAGCGCTCCTGATGTATGCGTTCTACCTTTTCTGCGGGATTGCATTCATGGCCAAGGGCCTTCTCGGCCTCGCGATCCCTGGCGCAGCAGCTCTCTTCTACTTGGTCGCCTCGCGACGCTGGGCGTTGCTCGGAAGCGGGGAGCTCCGCGTATCGACGGGCGTCCTGATCGTGACGGTGGTGAGCCTGCCCTGGTATCTCGCGATGTACGTGCGACACGGCACCGCGTTCACCAACCGGCTCTTGATCCACGACCACATCAACCGGCTGGCCAGCGGGGTCCATGGGGACACAGGAACCGTCGAGTACTTCCTCGCTCAGGCCGGCTACGCGATGTTCCCGTGGATTGCTCTGATCCCCGCCGCTCTGATGGTCTGTTTCTCGGCGCGTGCGAGATCCGATCGCGATTCACGACGCGAATCGGTGCTGTTCTTGTCGGCCTGGCTCCTGTCGTCGTTCGTGCTCTTCAGCGCGATGGTGACCAAGTACCACCACTACATTCTTCCCACGATCATCCCGGCGGGCATTCTGATCGGAATCGCGCTCTCCCAGTGGTGGGGTCCGAAGCGCCCAGCGGCGACGGCGCTCGCGGCTGCTGCAGGCCTGTGCGCGATCGCAGGCTTCGCCTTGCTCACCGGTGATCCGCGAGGGGTGATTCCGGTGGACGCCGCGCAGGTTGAAGACTGGGTGCTACGGCAAGCGCAGCCGATCTGGGGCTACACGCTGCTCGTGTTGGGCGCAGTCTTTGCCGCACTCGCGCGCAGGGATCTGGCGAAAGCCGAGACCAGGCTCGCTCCTTCCGACTGGGGCGTGAGCCTGGGCGTCGCGTTGCTCCTGGGCGCCTGCGTGGTCGCCTTCGTTGGGCGCGACCTGAGTTGGGCGACCTCGGCCCGTCCACAGGGGAACGAACGCTTGATCCATCTTTTCGTCTACAACTACGGGCGCCTTTGGCCCGAGCATCTGGATTACCGAGCCATCCTAACGGGCTTTGCGGTCGCCGCCGGGGTGGCGACCGTGGCATCGGCCTTTCGATTGTGGCGCCCGGTGGCGACACGCGCATTGATGGGCGTGGCCGTCGCGTTCTGCGCCTGGGGCTTGAACGTCTACATGGTCGACCTCTCCGACCACTGGGGGCTCCGCGATCTCTCACAGCGCTACTACGACCTGCGCGCTAGCGCCGACGAGCCTCTGGTCGCCTGGCAGATGAACTGGAAGGGCGAGAACTTCTACACTGGCAATCGCGTCTACGTCTTCGCCGAAACCGACAACAAACGGATAGGAAAGTGGCTCGACGAGAACAAAGGCCGCAGAGCGTACTTCGTCCTCGAGCACAAGCGGCTAGGGAGCTTTCGGAAGCTGGTGCCCGACCGCGAGATCCACGAGCTTTCCACCAAACGGGACTGCAACAAGTTCCTGCTGATCGAGCTTGAGATCTGATCCTGAAAGCGTATACAATTCCAATGCTTGTAGGTTTCGGACGTACTGAACACCAAAAACTGGACCTATTTTCAGTACTGAGCGATCCTCTGATCCTAGGGAAATGTGGTCTGATGGAACGTAACGAAGAAAAACTAGGCTGGCGTCTACTGGAGACGCTGTATGAGGTGGGCAGAGCGGACATACAGGCGACCCCCGAGGTCCTCGCGACCTGGCTGGCTGTTCCGGAGCAGAGTGTTCAGGAGCTGTTGACCCGGCTCGACGCGCAGGGTTTGGTCGACGGGGCGCGGTGCCGGCTGTCGATGCAGGGGCTCGTGCTTGCGGTTTCGCTGCATGGTGCTCAGAAGCTCTCGACGCAGTCCTGGGCCGCCTGACAGGTGCTGGCCTTGCTTGAACCTGTTTGACCCTGGCTTGACAGGGTGAAGGGCAAACAGTATCTCGCCCCATTCTTGTCCATTCTTCTTGTGCGGAAGTGGCGGAATTGGCAGACGCGCATGATTCAGGTTCATGTGTCCGCAAGGACGTGGAGGTTCGAGTCCTCTCTTCCGCACCGTATGTCTCGTAAACACTTTGGGTGTATCTACGAGGACTCGTACCTACGGTGTACTCGCCCCGCTTCGCGGTGCTGCGTACTGCGGCTTGAATTCGACACCTCCGTGGACTTCGTCCACTCCGTCTTGTCGTATTCCAGTCACACGCGAGTCCTCTCTTCCGCACCGAGCTCTCTGTAAGCGTCGCGTACGTATCTACGAGGACTCGACCTACGGTGTACTCGGCCCCTCCGGGGCCTCCGTACTGGCGAGGGAATCCGACAGCTGCGCGGACTTTCGTCCGCTAAGCCATGTCGTATTCCAACGCCACGCGAGTCCTCCTTGATCGGCCCGTCGGACGGGCCTTTGTCTATGGGGCTGTAATTTTTTCATAGTGGCCGCATGTTCTGCATAGCTGCGGCGGGTTGCTGATGGCTGATGGCTTGCAATTCCGCCTAGTTAGCACTTCTCAGGTTTCGGTACGACTGTTGCAGCTAAGGGAGGCGTGCCTGGGGAATCTCGAAAGAAGCGTGCAGGGCTTACTCTGGTTGAGTTGATGGTGGTGTTGGCGGTCATGGGGATTCTCGTGAGTGCTGCGTTGCCGAGTATGGGGTTGGCGTTTGCCGATCGGCGGGTGGCGATGGCGGCTCGGGATGTGGTGTCGCTGTTTCAGCGGGCGCGGTACATGTCGATGGCCTACGGCCGCGCGCACCGAGTGGACTACATGAACGATGGCGGGACCGGACTGCTACCGAACAGTCAGTCCTTTGCCTTCGAGACGCTCCGTGGCACCGCCGGCGCTTGCTCCTTGAGCACCTTCGAGAACGTGGCCGACGTGACCCTCGACGAGCTGGACTGCGGCGGAAACTGGCGTTGCGTCGACCATCTCTACTCCCACACCTACGACCCCGACCCGACGGACAACGACTTGATTCGCGTCGACGGATGGCAGAACAGCAGCTTCTGTTATGAGGCCGGTTCGAACAACCAGGTGTTCGTCGACACCGTCTTGTTCGCGAACTGGCAAACCGCCAACGCACAGGCTGGATTTGGATTCCTGGCCTACCGGGAGCTCGATGGCAACGCCATGGGCGTTGCTCGAAAGATGTTGATCCCGAACGGGACCGGGTCCCCACGGGTGCTGCGATGAATGCTTGGCGCACGCACAGGCGAAGGGGGTTCACTCTCATCGAGGTCATGATCGCGATCGGCATCATGACCGTCGGCTCTCTCGGCATCCTGTCGATGCACCATGCGGTCAGTGGCGCGAATCGTTCGGCCCACGAGATGAACACTGCGCTAGCGATCACCGAACGATGGATCGAGCGTGTCGACCGGGATTCGCTCTCGTGGTCCGAGCCAGGGCTCAACAGCAGCACCTTGACCGGCACCACGTACCTGGCCCCACTGGCCGCGACCACAACGGGTACGAACTGGTTCACACCGGCGCCGGCGCTCAGCACCGAATCCTACGGATTCGATTACTTTGGCAACGACACGTCGACCGCTAGCGAAATCAAATACTGCACCAATTTGCGTCTGAGCTGGATTCGGCAGGGAAGCTCGGCCCGGGTCGATATTCGCACGTTTTGGTACCGCGCAGGGCACATGCCGGGAACCGCTACGCACCCGGACTGGGTCTCGGGAAGCAATTTCCGCGGTGCGGACTGCGACGCAGCAACCGCGGACGGTTGGGGAATAGGCACGGCCCCGAATGTGGATGCGGTTTTCGCCTCGACGGTGGTCCAGTGGCTGAGGAGAGATTAGGCGTGAAAAAGAGCGGGTTCACACTCATCGAGTTGATGGTCGCCATGGTCGTCGGGCTGACCGCGATCACCTCGGTGTACAGCCTCGGCTCCGCGATGAGCAAGCAGTTCTACCAGGAGCAGCGAACCGCAAGCGCGCAGGGTACATCGCGCGTCGCGATCATGGAGCTTCGCCAGGACATTTCGCGGGCGGGTCTCTTCGGATCACCCAACGGCAGCCGCGAGCCTACTTGCGATTCCACCCCGCCCAGCCTGCCGTTGCTCGGTGGCAGCAGCGGCCCGATGGGCGCGTTTCAATACTATGCCGACGAGGACCAAGCCGTCCTCGATCCGCAAAGCGCCAACACAGGTGTTGTCGCGGACCGTCTTCGCATCCTGACCAGTTTGTATCTGAGCGATCAGCTGCTGGTTCATTCCGCGGGCAACAGCGGGTCTACGGTCGTCCTCCAATCAGGCAACCAGGCGTATCGCCGAACGTTCTCCTGGGGCCAGACGGCTGGGCCTTTCACCAGCGGTAGTGCGCCGACGTATCTGACCGGTGATCTCGACTGGGACAACACCTGGGGCGGTCAGACCGCGAGTTGGAACGGCATCGGGCAGAAAGGCGCGCGCGCGTTTCAGACGGGCTCGGTTCTACACATCGAAACCCCGGAGGGGCGGCACTTTTTCCGCTCGGTCTTCGGGAAGGACGGCAACACGGAGGACGAGGTGCGGATACAGATCACCCCGCCGCTCCCACTCGGCACGGGCTGTCTTCCAGGGGCGGCGGAAGGAGCCACCCTCTCGCCTCTACAATGGGTCGAGTACGCCGTCGTCGATCCCTTCGACGACAATCAGGTGGGCGCAGATTTCATGGACTTCAGCGGCATGTTCTACACCGACCTGAGTCCCTCGAGTCCGACGTTCAATATCCCAGACGCTGGCGCGGGCCCCTTCGAAGCGCCGAACCGCGTGCTGGTCCGCCGCGTCCTCAACTCGACGACCGGAGACTTCATGCCCAGCTCCACGCAGGTCGTCGCTGAGTTCGTCAGCAACTTTCGGGTGAGCTTCTTAATCGATACGACCTCCGGCACCACGACGTCGACACTCACCGGGACATCAGACGAAACCACGATCAACAGCAACCCGGAGCAGGTCCGTTCGGTCATCATCGATCTGGGGATTCGCAGCCCCATGGAGGATCCGGCGATCCCATATTCCACGAACACCGACGCGGGGACGCGCTTCGAGGTGAACGACACACAGATGGGCTCCGCGCGCGTGCGCCACATGCACATCGAGGTCCCGGTCATGAACGTGGCGAGGAGGAACCTCTGATGAAACATCCTCGAAAACAAGAAGGCGCGGCGCTTTTCATCGTTCTGATGATCATCATGGCGGGCACCGCCAGCGCCGTGTTCGCGGCGAATACCGTGTCGCACGAGGTCAGGGGCACCGGGTTCGCTCGCCAGCAGATGCAAACCCGGTACGCGGCCCGCGCAGGGTTGATCGGCGCACTCGAATGGTTCGACATCTTCGGTCCGTCCACCGTCCGGAACCTCATGTTGACGCCGGGAAGCACCGAGGGCGTTCTATTCAGCTGCGTGAGCGGGAGCGCCTGCTATCCCGAACCCCCGCTCGCCAACAATCGGCGAGCATACCGGCTCTATCCTGAGCACTTCGGGGCCCTGCTCTCGCAAGACGGAGGCATCACGGCCGGCTTGCTCGAGAACTTGCCGGTCGACGCGGACGCCTCATTCGGGGCGACCTCCGCACGCGCACCGATTGTGGTGATCGATATCTACGACGAGCACGTCGTGAGCAAGCTCGCGCCGGGCGCGGCCGCCCAAGGCGGCACCAAGTTCAAGTACATGCGCACGACCATGACCGCCCGCGGACGCGCGCAGGTCAAAGCGGGTACGGAGCAGGTTCATGCCGAAGACCATGGCCGCCAGCGCAACGAGACCGGCGCCGACATGCGCGCATATATCGTCAGCGGGCCTTTCATTACGGGGTCGCTATGAGATTTTGGCTTCATTTTACGCTGACTGGCTTGCTTCTGGCGTCGCTCGGACCGAGCACGAAGGTTTCCGCGCAAGCTCCGGACATTCGAAATATTCGGCCGCACGTCATGCTCCTCGTCGACACTTCAGGGTCGATGGAGCGAAAGCCCGACTGCATTTGCACCACACCAGCATGCCTCGAGTGCCTTCCCGTCTGCAGCCCGGGCGCGTACGAAGAAAACCGCTGGTCCGTCGTCGCGCAGGCGCTGACCGGCGAGTTCAGCCCATACGAGTGCAACTCCGAGACTCGTATCGGTGGCATCTACGCCGGTGAGTACGACGAGGGTTACTTCCTCCCACACATCCAGTTGCCCCAGGAACTCGCGTCATATACCGGATCACAGGGCGGAAACGGCGTGCTCGATATCTACCTCGAGCGCATCAAGTTCGGCTTGATGACGTTCGACTCGATCGGCACGCTGAGCGACCGGCCCCCGCTCGTCACGCAGGTCGACTTCGAGGCGGCCCCTTTCCCGGCAGAGTCGCTCGGCACCAAGGGCATGTACTCGTATGGGGACGACGCTCCCTACACGTTCCCGGGCGCCAGCGGCGTGGTCTACATGCTCAACAACGGGGCACGCTCCGTCGTCGCGCCCGAAGGCGGCTTGGTGAGCGTGGGCGCGGACAGCACAGCGGCGATGACCTCCACGAACGCCTCGATTCAAGCAACCGTTCTCGGCGACTCCGGGCTGGGCAAGAACCCCTTGCGTCCCTTTGGCGCGACGCCGACCGCCGCCCTGGTCACCGACCTTCAGTACTTCCTTCAGAACGACGATGACATCAACCCCAAGGCGAACGCCGCGGATCCGGGCGATCCGTACTACGGCTGTCGCGCCCGTAGCGCTGTTCTGATCACGGACGGTTTCCCGAACGGCGACATGCGTGGACCCCCGGTGAACTGCCAGGCCCTGGGTGCGCCGGTCGGCGCAGGCGGGTGTCCCTACGAGGAGGTTGCCGACACGGTGTCCTCGATGATCGCGAATGGGGAGCTCGACAAGTTCTATGTCATCGGGTTCGCCCTGGATGGAGACGCCGCGCAGGTGGCCGCGGTCGGAGCGCTTCTGAACGACATTGCGTCGGTGGGCGACACCGGTCAGGCCTTCTTGGTGGCCGACCGCGCCGAGCTCGTGACGGCCTTGAGCACGGCCCTCAACGAGCAGAACCCGGGCGCCACCAGCCGAACCGCTCCCGTCAGCACCGGCCTGTCGCCGGGCCTGGTTCAAGCCGAGTTCATTTCGGGTTTCAACGCATCGGTTGATGCTTCGGACCCCTGGGACGGAATCCTCGAGCGCCGCCGAACCGAGTGCATCAACGGGATCCCGGTGACTCAGGTCGTCGACGACTCCGACCGCTTCCACGTACTCCTCAACTCCCAGAACGTCGCCCCGGGCGACGTGGAGCCTTGGAGCTCCGACACGGCGGTCAACTTCGCCGGGGGTTATTCGCGTAACCTTTGGACCGTCCTGCCTGATCCCACGGAGATCAACGACCACCTGATCGGCAACGGTAGGAGCAAGCCCACGATCACGGGAATCAACCCGCCGACCGCAGGAGCGGGGCTCAACGGCGTGCCCCCAGGCGAGTTCACCAGCACCCTCCCGGCGGAGTACTTCGGCCTCGTCAGCGGCGTCGACGATGCGCTGGTCGATACGATTGTCGAATGGGTACACGGAGTCCCAGGAAGTGGGCGCGAAGACCAGCGCCTAGGCGATATCTATCACTCCACCCCGGCCATGGTCGGGCCTTTGGTCGACGACATCGAGGACCGTTCCTACAACGACTGGCGTCTCGGACTGGCGCACCAGGAGAGCCCGAACTCGCTCGAAGACCTATCCTCGGATGGCTGGCAGCTCAATCGACGCCCGCGGGTGATCTATGCGGCGACGAACGACGGTATCATCCACGCGTTCTTGGCCGATGACCATCCCGCCGGCGAGTTCACGGTCGGCAACAACCTGGATGAGTTCTCCTGCGCGGGCGGAAAAGACGCGGGAACCGAGCTCTGGGGCTTCATCCCACCGATGTTCCTCGACGATCTCGATGACCTACTCTCGGGCGGCAGCAAGCAGTGGTTCGCCGACGGCAGCATCATGGTCCGCGATCTCTACGACGGGCGCGCCTTCGCCGAGGACGACGGTAGCGGCGGGACGACCGACTCTCCGGCGGGGCAAACCAACGTCTGGCGCACCGTGCTCTTCCTGAGCTTCCGAAACGGCGGCCAGGGCATCGTGGCGCTGGATGTCACGAATCCCTGCAAGCCGGAGTTCCTGTGGCAGTTCACCGACGACAATCTCGGCGACACCTACGGACAGCCGACCGCCGCTCAGATCTTCCTCGAAGATAGCGATCCTACGCCGAGGGGAAACACCGGTGGAGCGACCGTGTTCAGTCCCCGGCAGTCGCACGCGGTGATCCTCGTGCCGGGTGGGCAGGGCGTCGAAGACACGGGCTCCTGCGCGATCCCCTCCGGGCCCCAGCTCCCCGAGGGAATGGAAACACTGGCGGCACTAACCATCACACCGCGTCCTGCCCGCCGCTGCTGGCGAGGCACCCTGTCGAGCCCCGCGGCAACCCGGCATGGCAGGAGTCTCTACTTCATCGATCTGATCACCGGTACGGTGATCCAAGAGCTCGGCGAGGATACGTTCCCAGCACCCTTGAACGGCGCGGTCTCGGTCTTCCGAGGAGACACGGGCACGGTGGGAAGCGTGGCCTACACCGTCGACGCAGACGGCGTGCTTTGGCGCATCGACATGTCGTCCTTTGACCCAGAGGACTGGGAGGCCGAAGCGCTCCACGACCTGTACTACAACGCAGCTGCCGATGCCGCCGAGCCGACGTATTACCCGCCGGCGCTCACGATCAACCCCGCCGGCGAAATCGTGATTCTGGTGGGGACTGGCAACATCGACGTCCTCGACGATGCGACAGCCGTGAACCGCGTCGTGTCGATCACAGAGAAGCTGACGTTCGACTCCAACGGGTTCGTGAGCCAGCTCGAGGGCGAGCTCAACTGGGAGGAGCAGCTCCAGGCCGGTGAGCAGATGACGGGCCCGATCGAACTCTTTGGCGGCCAGGTCTACTTCGGGTCGTTCGTGGCCGGCGGCGGCACCGCAACCGATGCGTGTCCCTTCGGCGGGAGCCGAATCTTTGGTCTTGGGTATCTCAATGCGGCGCCATTGCTCGAAGACGGCAGCGGCACCGCCACGACCGTTCTCGATTCGAGCGACATCGCAGAGCTGGAGAACGCCCTTCTCGTCGGTCTGCAGGTCACCCAGGTGCAGGTCTGCACCACGACGCAGAGCGTTTCCGTCACGGATCCGTTCGGCGGGACGGCCACGTTAGCCATGCCGTACGCGAGCAGCGGACGTGAGTTCAGGCTGACGGGCCACCTCAGCGGGTCGGCGTCGGTCACTGGCGGCCTGTCGATCAACACGCTCGATGAAACGATTACGGCACCCGAAGGCTTCACGGTCATCTCGGGCATGGCCGAGACGCTGGAATGATCGGCTCGGCGGTGATATCTCGTAGCCCGATGCGCAGGTCACTACTTCTCGCCCTGACGCTGCTGACCGCGCTCGCCAGTTGCACGTCGAAGCCGGAGAGCGGTAGCAAGCGCGGCACCGCTGATTCGCCCTCCGAGCAGGCGAACGAAGAGGCCACGAAGAGGCCGCCCGTCATACGAAATTACGATGTGGAGGGGCGTCTCCTGCCATCCGACGACTATGTAGTCGGGATCCGGCTTCCACGCGGCGCCGAGTTGTTCCGCGAAGGCGAGCTCGAGCACGTGTACCGAATCCTGGCGCCAATCGACAAGGTGCTCGCCTACTTCGGGCCCATGATGATCACGGGCAACGTGGAGCGGCGCGGCAAGGGTGCGGTCTACAAGCGAGCCAGCGTCCGTGGCGCCGAGGTCAATCCCACGAAGGTCGATGTATCGATTCTCGAAGTGGGCAACAGCCTGACCCGAATCTCGGTGACCGAGCTCCCGCCGCCGCCAAAGCATGTGCCAAGCTCGGCCCAAACCAAGGCCGCGGCAAAAACGTCGTTCCGCATGCTCGACTGACGCGCGCCTACCAGTTCAAAGCCCACGATAGGCTGCAAAGGTGCACTGCACCGCGCCGGCACGGAGAGACTGCGTGACGACCATACCGGTGGACACCCGTCCTGGGTCGTCCATTTGCCGCAGCCGCTCGACCAACAAGGCCACGCGGCGCGCCCAAACGCGGCTCCGAAGCTCGGGCACCGCAACCTGGCAGGCGACCGGGCCATGAGGAAACGCCGCTAGAAGCCCGTGAAATCGTTTGACGGTGGCATTCGACACCTGGCCGTTGGACGTGAAGAACCGCTCGGAACGGATCAGCACTCCGTTGCCCAGGCGATCCGCGGCAAATCCTGTCACCATCGCGGTCTCGATGAGCTCGGTCGAGGATCCGGCGCGGGGCTCGGGCCACTGGGCGCGCATCTCTCCTATTAGCGCTTCGGTTTTCAGCAAGAGTGATTCGGCGGCTTTGGCAGACTGCGGCCGCTTGCGCGCAATGACCTCCGTACGATCGCGCAGTGGCGAGAGCTGCGCGTCGCTTGCGCCGAGGGCCTCGGCAAGGGCGAGGTTGAGCTGCACTCGCGTCAAGATGGCATCGAGCGTCGCGTCGCTCAGTGTGGGACCTTCGCTCAAGGTCGACAGTCGCTCCGCCTCCCGGAGCGCTACGGCCCTGGCCTCGAAGCGGGAGATGTCGCGTGCCACGATCACGGAGGCTTGCTGGTCGCGGGCCAGTTGCTTGGCCCAGTGTTCCTCCTCGCGCTGGAGCTCCGCGCGGCGCTGATCCAGCTGCACGCGTTCCGCTTCTGCGACCGCAGCGGCCAGCCAAAGTCGAGCCTCGGTGCGATGGTCGTCGGCTGCTTGCTCTTCCTTTTGACGCTGCGCCACCTCGGCTTCAGCCCAAGCGCTCTGCGCTTGATCATAGAGGTCCGGCGCATGTTCCCGAGCAAGCTCGGCGGCGGGAGACGCGAAGAGCGAGTCTGAAGTCCGCGCCGTTTGCTGGGCGGCGCAGGCCAAACCGGCGAAACAGGAGCCGATCAAGAGGGCGCGAAGCATCACCGCGACTCCCCGGTGCGCGCGAGCGAGGCCCGGTCTCTCATCAGTGCTTCGAGGGCGCGGCGCTGTGCATGCGCGCGATCGCGCGTGGCGGTGAGACGCCGCTGCGTCGCAAACAACTGGCCCTGCGCGTTGCGGCGCTCGAGCTGCCGCTCCGCCAGCACCATGGCGGCCCGGGCAATCTGCTGCGCGCGAGAAACTGCCTTGGCGTCTTCGATGCGGTGTGCCGCCGTTTCGAGAGCGCGGCGCGCGTGCTCGAGCGCGCCTTTCGCATACTTCGCATCGTCCCGGGCCTCGAGCTGGCCAAGTCTGTGTTGAAGCTGCGAGGTCTGCGCGCGCAGAGCCGCCTCATCGGTGACGCCAGAAGCGCCAGAGGCCCCAGGAAACGAGCAGACGAGCCCAATCAGGAGGAGGCAGGCGCCCGTTGCGCGCGCCGCACCGAGCTCATTGATACGTGAAACGAAGCTCGTAATCGCAGATGCGATACACGTCGCCTTCTTCGATGCGCTTGGATTCGACACGTTGACCCGCGAACTCGATTCCATTCGTGCTGCCCAAGTCTTTCATGAAGTACGCGCCATCGTGAAACACGACCGCCGCATGCCTCCGCGAAATGTTGCCGTCGCGAATCGCGAGGTCCGCGCTTCGCGCGCCTCGCCCAATGATAAACTCGTCGTTCTGCACGGGAAAGTCTTGACCATTGAACTGAACCACCAGGACTCGGCGACCCACCGCGTCCGAAGGCCGGCGGCCAGGAAGCGGAGGCGGCGCGGTCACGCGCGGTTGCGCCGTTGGACGGCGTGAGGGCACGGGCGTGAGCATCGGAGCCGGCCGGGCATCGAATGGCGGCGCGCTCATGGGCGCAGCGCCGGCCACCGCGGAGCTCACGAGCTCTTGCGCGTCGACGGCCGCGACGGTCTGCTCCCGAGCGCGAGCGTACTCGCGCATCGCCTCGTTCATCAGATAATCGACCGAGCATTGGAGCTCAGAGCTCATGCGATCGAAGATCTCGAAAAGATAGTCGCGGCACTGAAAGGCCCGCACTGTTTTTCTGTCGCCTTGATCACCCATTGATTCGACCACTCACTTCTTATCACCCTGCTCGCGCGTCCGAAGCGCCTTGATTGCCGCGTCCGCCACTTGGCCCACCGTTTTCACCGGCGGGTTCAGCTCCGACCAACCTTCTCCAGAAACTTCGCCCTCATCCGACATCAGTCGCGTCATGGCAGGGACATCTGCCTCCCCACCCCTGCGTTCAAGATAGCGCAATGCGACCACACGATTCCACCACTGTTGCGAATCCATCAACGTCATGACCGTAGATGTAGGCGGAGGTGTCATCTGGCTCATTCGAGTGGCGTAGCCCTCGAGCTCCTCCGGCTCGTATTGGATCCCTGTAGCTGCTGGTAATCGTTGGGAAAATGTGTCGATCGTCGAGGGCCCGCCCAAGGACAGCACCAGCTCACCCGCTCGCCAGCGAAGCCGCTTCGTGAGCCTGTCGTTCGCCGAGCAAGACGCGGCGGTGCATCCTGCGCGCTCCACGAGTGGCCACAACCGGGCGATCGCGGCACGACTTCGGATGTCTCCGATGCGGTCAAACGCGTAGTCGCGGACCTCGACTGGATTGCTCGGATCGAGTGCGATCGACAGAAGCCGGTTGAGGTGCGCACGGGTCACATGCCCCTCGAGCGCATTGAGCGCGGTGGCCCGGCGCGCATTGAGCCGCTCGGCCCATGCTTTGGCGTCGCTCCCCCCAGGCTTGGTGTCCGCAATGGCCAACAGCCGCGTCGCAACTGCTTTTTGGTCACCGAGGTGACGCATGGCCGGGAGCGCGCCTTGGTTGATGTAGTTCTCGCGATTGTAGAGCGCCAACGAGTTGACGCGCGCCTCGTCCACCTTCTCGCCCGACGCTTCGATCGACTCGCGAATCTGGGTCGCGAGCCACGTCACGAACGCGCCTTTCTCCATGTCTTTTTCGATGGCGACGAGGCGCTGACCCGCGCGCTTCTTGGTGTCTTCGTCGCCGTCTTCGCCGATAATTTCAGCGATCTTGATCATCGCCTGCGGAGGCATCTTCTCGTGAAGCGCATCGACGAGTATGCCCGCCGCTTCTGCGCCGAGCGCTCGCGTCACCTGCTCGGCGCTGTAGTCTCCGGCAAGGCTGCGGCCTTCGAAGTCCGCCGAATACCAGCCGACGACCGATCGGATGAGCCCGTCCCTGCTCTCCTCCGGAGCGTACGGAATGACCATGTACGCCGCATCCTTCGCACGAACTTGCGTGGGGTCGGGGGCACTGGCCGCAGGGTCCGGTTCCTCGGACAGCAGCGCTTCCAAACGCGGGATCATGCCCCCCACGATCGCCTCAGTCGCCTCGGCGTCACCACCTCGAAGGTCGTCGAGCGCTCCCTTGAGAAGAGCGAGCGCATCGACGTCGCTTCGATCCATCTCAACAATCGCGAGCGCGGCCTCCGTCCGGAGCTCCCGGGAATACCGATCGCTGCCGATCACGGCGACGAGCCTGGTCGGCCCCTTGACGGTGCCCTTCCATTGCTCGACGTCGTCGCTATTGACCTTGCACCCGGCCAGCAACACCCCAGACATGACGCCCACGACCGAGCAAAGAACGATGATCTTTGTCGTCCAACCCATCCGACTTGCGAGAACATCCCCCTTAGGCATGCAACCCGGCAAGATAATAGAGGATTCCGCCAGGCAATCAAGAACGTCAAAGAGCCGTGATTTCTTGACCAATCGAGGGCCCCGCGCATAGCCTCCCAATGTAGGAGACCGCTTACTTGAGCGCACATGAAACCACCTCTTCGGGCGACCTGGTGGCGCCGGAGGGCAGGCGGCAGGACGTCCTTGCGATCCTGACCTTGACCGCAACTGTCCTGTTGACCCTCGCGTTGATCTCATACGACGCCCGAAACGGCAGCGCGAACCTGGTCGGGCCGGTCGGGCACAGGTTCGCGAGGGCCCTGATGCTCGCATTTGGGCTCGTTGCCTGGTTCCTGCCGCTCGAAGGAAGCTTGCTCACGTATCGCTTGTTCCGCCGCCGCTCCGCGATGCTCGGCCTGGCGACCATGGCGTCGACGCTCGTCCTCGTCGTGATCGGCGCGGCCCTCGGGCATCTATTGGTCGAGCCGCAGGCGGTCTGGGGTGCGTCCCCTGGGGGAGCGGTCGGGGAGCTGCTCGGCGAGGTCCTTCGATCCCTACTCGGGTTCTACGGAACGGTGATCATCGGGTTCGCAATCCTTGGAACGGCCATCATTCTGAGGACGCCGTGGACGCTCGAAGAGGTGGCGCAGGCTTTCGTCCGCGTGGGCCATGCCGCTTCGGCGAAGGTTCAGGGTGTGTTCGTGGCGCTACGCGAAGCATGGGCAGAGGCGCGGGAGATCCACGAGGAAGAGATCCGAGTGAGTCAGCC
>Ga0316190_10001280_pt1 | contig 18108 bp, 17 predicted proteins | sample Eddworburrow2_MG_FD_204929 | JGI IMG/M metagenome (GOLD analysis project Ga0316190, IMG submission 204929) | Coastal sediment microbial communities from Maine, United States - Eddy worm burrow 2 | ecosystem: Environmental > Aquatic > Marine > Coastal > Sediment | place: USA: Maine | collected... | reverse complement strand
GCCACCCCGTCTACCATGACATCGCTGACGGCGCGAACCGTCATCTTGCGTGTCGAGCAGGCCGTCAACATGACGGCCAGCAGCAAAATAGCAAACCCGAATAAAAATGCATACCGGATGGGCCGCGACGGCGAGTCTCTTCGTCCCGGCATCACCCTCTTTGCGTCCGGGCCCGTTCTTTGCAATCGCAAACGGCAGATCCACCGACCGGTTTCGTCGAAAGCGGTTTTCATGGCGTTCATATTGACAAAAAAATTGGGTGCGCCCTTAAATAATCCGGCCCTTCGAACCGGCGGTCACCGGATTTTCTGCTGTTGCGGCGGGCGTTTGGGGTGTGGTTGGCGGCACGGCCGGCGACGGTTCGGTTCGGCCGGGTTTGATCATTCGGGAGCGGCCCTCGAAGGTGGAGCCTTCCTTGATATCGATGGATTTGGCGGTGATGTCTCCGATCATTTTACCGGTGGCCTGAATCTCGAGATGATTGCGGGCCGTCACGTTGCCTTTGACGGTGCCTTGAATAACGATCGTGTTGCCCTCGATATCGGCTTCCACCACGCCGGACTGACCGACGACGATATCACCGTTGAGTTTGATCGATCCGAGGACGCGGCCGTTGATCAAAATATTTTCTTCCCCGCCCAGCTCGCCCTCGATCCTGACGTTTTCGCTCACCAGCGACATCGACGCTCCGGAGGTGGCTACTTCCATTGTCTTTGCTCCTCTATCGTTTGAATCAGCTGCGCATCTTGATTTCACCGTTGAACACGGCCCCCTCTTGAAGGGCTAAAGCCGGGGTGGTAATATTGCCCTTGACGACGCCCGTGCGGTCTATCTTCAGCTTGGAAACGGCGGCGAGATCTCCCTCGGCCGTTCCGCCGACCAGAATCACGGCGGCTCTCAGGTTCCCCCGGACGACAGCCGTCTCCCGAATGTCCAGGTCGCCGTCCAAACGAATGTCGCCCTCATGGCGGCCGAATACCTGAACACTGTCGCGACCGGTTATGGACCCGCTGACCGTCAACTTCTTGCCCAGATACGTCGTTCCATTTTTAGAGGACGGTTGCGGCAGGACAGAGTCTATCGGTTCTTCACCGCCATTGGATTTTTTGAACCAGGCCATAGCTGAACGCCTCCTGCAAGCTGTGGTAAGTGTGCCTATAAGATACCGTTTATCTGAAAATAAATCAACAAATCAGTTGAGTATTTGCGATGTCTGTATTACCTCTCAATGAAATATCAGCCGCCAACCCCCGGCCGGCACGTCATAGCGTCGGGGGTCGCGAAGCGGGAGACCGCACCGATGAAATTCTTTCCAACCCTCATTTTTATCGCCGGTTTTATTTGCGGCACGGTTGTCGGGCCCACCTCGGCCAATGAGCCAAGTGACATCAGACAAGCCCGAGACGACATGGTGCGCGAGCAGATCGAAAATCGCGGCGTGAAGGATCCGCGCGTTCTCGCCGCCATGCGCGAGGTTCCGCGCCATCTTTTTGTCCCACAGAATCTGCGATCAAAAGCGTTTACGGATCGTCCCCTGCCCATCGGTGACGGTCAGACGATCTCGCAGCCCTATATCGTTGCCTTGATGACCGAAGTCCTCTCCCTGACCGCTTCTTCCCGGGTGCTGGAGATCGGCACCGGGTCCGGTTACCAGGCCGCCGTGCTGGCGGCCGTCGCAGGCGATGTCTATACCATCGAAATCAAGGCAAAGCTCTACGAGCAGGCTGCCCGGACCCTGCGGACGCTTCAGCTCGACACGGTCAAGACCCGGCTGGGAGACGGTTACTACGGCTGGACCGACCAGGCGCCTTTCGACGCCATCATGATTACCGCGGCCGTCGACCACATCCCGCCGCCGCTCCTTCGGCAGCTCAAAGACGGCGGGCGGCTCGTACTGCCCCTCGGCAATCCTTTCAGCTATCAGAACCTGGTTCTGGTCACCAAACACGCGGAGGATTACACCGTCAAACAGATCACCGGCGTTCTTTTTGTGCCGCTGACCGGGTATGCCCTCGACCGGAAAAGGTGACGCCGGTGCCCTCCTCCCCGATTCGCTCACCGCTCCTGTTCGCCGTCTTCCTGGTTTCCCTGTCCTCCCTGGCTTTTGAGGTGCTTCTGACGCGGGTGTTTGCCATCAGCCAGTGGAATCACCTGGGCTTCATGGTGATCAGCATTGCCCTGATGGGCTTTGCCGGTGCCGGCACTTTTCTGAATCTCTTGCAGGCGAGGGACGGTGGCCGGAGCGGCTCGCTGGCTTCAGCAGAAGCCCCGGCCATTCTCAGCCTTTTTTACGCCGCCGCCGTCATCCTTGCTTTTTTGGTGTTGAACCGCCTGCCTCTCGATTACTTCAGACTGCCGGTCGAGCCGGTTCAGATCTTTTACCTGCTGGTCGCATACGGACTGCTGTCCATTCCGTTTTTTTTCGCCGGGCTCGTGATCTGCGCCGCCTACAGCCTGGTGCCCGAAAAGACCGGCATCGCCTATTTCACCACCATGTCCGGCTCGGCCTGCGGCGCCGTGCTGCCCGCCGCCCTGCTGCCGTTTATCGACGAAGGACGGCTCATCGTCGTCGCGGCTCTCGTTCCCCTGCTGACTTTTTTTCCGCTTCTCCGAGCCGCGGCACGGTCGTTACGGTCGGTCCGCGTCATATTTCGGGGCACGACGGGGCGTCTTTTGGCAGCAGCGGCCGTCATCACCGGAACGGCGGCCCTGCTCATAACGGCCGCACCGCAGACCGTGGCGGTCCACCCGTCGCCCTACAAAGCCCAAGCCCAGATCCTGCAACTGCCGGACAGCCGGATCACGGAAACCCGCAACAGCATCAATGGTCTCACGACGACCGTGTCGAGTCCTTACATGCGTTTTGCACCGGGTCTGAGTCTGAAATTCGGCGGCGAACTGCCGCCTCAAACCGCGGTGTATCGGGACGGTGACAATCAGCTGGTGCTCTACACGGATATGACGCCCCGCAGTGCGGAATTTGCCGCTTTCACCCTGCCCTATGCCGGTTACAGGCTGGTCTCCGTTCCGGCGAATGTTCTGGTTATCCAGAATGGCGGCGGTTTGGGCATGGCTTGCGCGACGGCCGCCGGCTCACGGCGCATCACCCTCGTCGATTCCCATCCGGAACAGGCCCGGATCACGGCCGAACAGTATCGGATACCCGTCGTCAGCCAAACGCCGCGCCACTTCCTGAGCCGTACCACCGACAGTTACGACGTCATTCAGGTTGAAACCTGGGGCACTTCCCTGCCCGGTTCCGCCGCCCTCCGCCAAGAGTATCTTCTCACGATCGATGCCCTGAGCGCCTATCTCGACCGCCTGAGCGAAAACGGCGTGATCATCATCTCGCGCCGGCTATTGCTGCCCCCGTCCGACCTGTTGCGGCTGTGGTCGACTGCCGCCGAGGCCCTGGAAAGGACCGGGATCGCGCAGCCTGAAACCCATCTGGCCGTGCTGCGAAACTGGGACACGTACGTGATGCTGGTTTCTCGACGGCCCCTGCATGCCGACGAAGAATTGGTCAGATTCACCGAAGATCGGAACTTCGACTGGGTCTACCGGTATGACAAGCGGCTCGAATGGTCCAACCGGTTTTACATCTTCGACGCACCCTATCACAGTCTCGCTGTCGAGCGGCTGTCCGAAGCCTATCGCGAGGGTCGCGAAACCGCTTTTTTTGACGCCTATTTCATGGACATCAGGCCGCAAACCGACAATCGCCCGTTTCCCAACCGTTTCTTGAAATGGCAACGGTTGAAAGAGACGTATCGCGCAACCGGCAGCCGCATGTACACGCTGCTGTTGTCGGGTGAAATTGTGGTGGCCGTTATTTTTCTAGAAGCCGGCCTCTTGTCCATAGTGCTGTTGGCCCTGCCCTTTGTAGCGCTTCGCAAAGCCGACACGCGGCCCGGCGCGGCCGAAATGCTCTACTTTCTATCGCTGGGGATCGGGTTCATGTTTGTCGAGCTGTACTTTATCAAGCAGCTGGTGTTGCTCTACGGAGATCCGGTCGTCAGCTTCACGGTGGTTCTTACCGGTATGCTGGTCTTTTCGGGAGTCGGCGGTTTTTTTTCCCAACGCTTGACGGAAAGGGCCCTTGTCGTCAGCCTGGTCCTGCTGGTCATCCTGCTCGCACTCGTAGCACCGGCCACCGCATGGTTGACGCAAGCGATTCTCCCTTATCCAGTCCCGATGCACTTTGCGATCGGCCTGGCGTGGCTGGCGGTTCCGGGTGTGCTGACCGGACTCCCCTTCCCGCTCGCCATGCGCCATCTGCTGAAAACACCGTCATCCCGGGCCTACGCCTGGACGACCAACGGCTGTGCATCGGTGCTGGCATCTATCGCCGCGGCCCAGCTGGCCTTGAGCCGGGGCATCGCCGCTATCGTCATCGGTGCTGCGGCAGTGTATGGCGTCGCACTGATCTGCGCGCTCAAAATGCGATCATCGACTGGGGTCAAAAATGCAAGCGCACGCGCACTCGAATCTAACTAGAAAGGCTGCCATGATTCCTATCGATGTCGATTGCTACGCGGGTTATCGCGGCGAGGAAACCCCGCGACGAATCCGGTTCAAAACCCATACGGTGACAGTGCAGGCGGTGCTCGACCGCTGGCTTTCGCCGGACCACCGCTACTTCAAGCTCGAAGGCGATGACGGAGATCTTTATATCATCCGGCATGATCCCCACCAGGGTCTATGGGAGCTGACTTTTTACCGAGCCGTCGAAATTCCTTAAGGATCGTCGTCTGCTTTGAAGTCTAAATATAAGTGACATTCTATCAGTATCAGATTATAAGTTACTATCTCTCAATCAATTCATACCCTGCTGCTTTAACTATTTTCTCCCCCTTCCTCACAGCTGCGCTGACAGCCGGCTGCGATATGCCAAATTTTTCGGCCAAGGCAATCTGGCTCAATCCCCTTTTGTATGAATGCACGGTATCGCCTTCTTGCCGCAGAGACGGTGTCGCCAAACAATTTGAGCACCGTTGCGGTATCCTGCCAGCTCCGATGGTATCGGCCAAGCACGGCGCTGTGGCCTGCATAAGGATAGCGGTGCAACTGCTGAAATTCGGCAACCATGCCGGCACGCAAGGGATTTAAATGAATGTATTGGCACTTCACCGGTGTCAAACCAGTTCGGGTTAAAATCTGGTGCTGAAGGCAATGCCCAAAAATCCGGCCGGGTCGTGGTTTTCCTCGATGATTTTATGGCCGTTTTCATCTTCCAGACGCAGTTTTCCTCCGACTTCCACTCCCCCCAGAACACTGATACGGACCATGGGGGTAAAGCTGTATTCGATACCGCCGAATAGGGGGAACGAACGGTCGTCACCAATGCCGTTGGAGACGGTGCCGTCCTCATCAAGCCTGAAGCGAAGACTTTCGTATCGGCCACCTATGGAAAATGACCACGCACGGGACGGCCGCCAGTCAAGGGTCAGCCCTGGTCCAAGTGTTGCGCCGATGCCCCGACCGGTGTTCAGGCTCAAGGTGTCGGTTATTTTCCAGTTGATGATTAAAATCGGAATCACCCGGGTACTATCTTCCAACTGGGTCAGCACGCCGACTCCCGGGCCGATGGTCAGACGGTCGCTGAACCGGTAGGAAAACCCCGCAAAACCGCCACCGGTTAGGGTATCATCGAAATCGGCCCCCTTTTCCCCCGTAAACCGTAGCGTGGGAGAGACGAATCCCGTCCACTGTTCATTGATTTTCCAGCGCAACGGGATACTGAAGCGGAGGGAGTGAATATCCTCCCAGGGTCTCAGACTCCCGAATCCTGTATCACCAGAAAAATCATAGCCGTCGAAACCGTAGCCAACGGCCAGGGAAATGCTTGTGCCCCCATCGGACACATAGGTGGGGCCGCCCTGAACAAAGAAGCGGTTCACGCTGAAACTTCCGCCGTTGTCGATGTCCGTGTCCATCTGATAGACGTATCCGCCACGCGTAAATACCGACCAGCCGGTCTTGGAAGCCATGCCGGTGCTCCTTTCGCGTATTTCCTCAGCGGCAGCGACAGTGGAAACAGCAATCAGAAGGTACAAGCAAATAATCATGCCACCGGTGAGGTTAAAATCGTTTTTCCGTTTCACGATAAAGTCCCTTTATTTAATGATATTTTTTAATCTGCATTAATAACAAATACCACACGGTCAACGAAAAAGCATATACTTTGGACACAGGTTTCATACCAGATATCTTAACCCCAACATTTTGTACAGCCAGGTGTTGGGGATCGTATATCAGATTACGTAAGTTTCTAACCCTCAATCAATTCATACCCTGCTGCTTTAACTATTCTCTCCCCCTTCCTCACAGCTGCGCTGACAGCCGGCTGCGATATGCCAAATTTTTCGGCCAGGGCAATCTGGCTCAATCCCCTTTTGTATGAATGCACGGTATCGCCTCCTTGCCACAGAGACGGTGTTACCAAACAACTTGAGCACCGTAGCGGTATCCTGCCAGCTCCGATTATATCGGCCAAGCACGGTGCTATGGCCGGCATAGGGATAGCGGTGCAACTGCTGAAATTCGGCAACCATGCCGGCACGCTAAAGATTTACCGGGGGCATCAATTCGTGCTTTCCGTGGCATATGATTCCGGCAACAGATCCGAAATCGCCTGTCAACTTATAATCTGATATACGTCCCTAAGACTCGACATGCTCTTTAGAACCGGCACGGCTCCCATCGCCACCGTCATGCGCCGGTTGCTCACTGGTTATGCCCAGCAGTTCAATCGCCGTCATCGCCGCAATGGACATTTGTTTCAAAATCGATATAAATCCTTTTTGTGCGAGGAAGATCCTTATCTGCGGGAACTGGTGCGCTACATTAATCTGAACCCCCTGCGCGCCGGTATCGTCAAGGATCTAAAAGGGCTAAAAACATACCCCCAAACGGGTCACTGCGTTTTAGTGGGTCGGGTAAAGCACGAATGGCAGGATGCGGACTATGTGTTGCGGTTGTTTGGCAAGAACATTGCGGCGGCCAGGAGGGCTTATTTGAATTTTGTCGCCAAGGGCATCGCCCGGGGGCGAAGGGCTGAGCTGGTCGGCGGCGGTTTGCTTCGCTCCGTGGGGGGCTGGTCGGCACTGAAAGCGATTCGGTCAACGGGCATGCGCACCATGGGTGACGAGCGGATTCTGGGCAGCCATGATTTTGTCGAATCCGTGTTAAGACAGGCCCATGAAACCTATGACCAACAATCCCTTGCCATGGCAAAAGGTGTGGATCTGGATACCCTGATAGGTGGGGTGGCGGGTCACTTTCAAATAGAGCCGCAAATCATCAAAAGCGCCAGTAAACAAAGGAGGATTTCCCGGGCCCGGGCGATTGTTTGTTGTCTGGCGGTGGACCAATTGAGGCTGAGCGCAGCCGATGTGGCCCGCAAGTTAAGCCTGACTCCTTCGGCCGTCAGTAAATTGTTAGTCCGGGGGCGTCAGAATGGCCTTGCTAAAACGATGGCAAACGAAATCTTCAGTTTAAAATAGCCGAAAAAGGGAGTGGAAAAGAGCGTTTAGGCATTTGACGACCATATGTCAATATTTCACCAGCGTCCCGTAAAGTGCGTTGCGAAGAACATGCCTCTTTTAACAGATTCACTGGCCGGATTGCCCAATACCAGCAAAAGCGAAGGTTTGCCATTAGTTCTGGTGGGGATTAATTGTTCGGAATCGTAAGAAAGGGTGCTGCCCTGAAGACGATATATATCATTGTTGCAATTGTCTTTGATAAAATTGATCCATTTATCATCAAACCTTTTTCTGCTTTTTTGATCCGGGAATATTCGGTCAAGCCGAATCTTACATTTCAGCCTGACCTTTCCTGTTTGACGGCAGGTCAGAATACGCTGGTTAGAACGTATGTTAGCCATTCGGTGATTGCCTCTGATATATCTGTTTAGCCCTGTTCAGTAATATTCGATGTCGGTTCCACATCACGGCACTTCTGTTCCAACTGGTGAACGATCCTTTTTATCATTTCTTCCGACAGATCTCGTGGTTTAATCTGTTTGAATAGCAACGTGAACTGCTTGGGGTTGACCACCGGTATGCCGTCAGAAGACGTGCGGTTAACATACCAGCCGGGTAGAGCGACGACTGCCCTCACTGTCACCGGCTCACCAATCGCACTGCCGAGCCACTTCGAAAGCCACGAAGCCTGCCGTTCTGCTTGAACTATGGTTTCAGTATCCTTCCATTTTGGAAAATTAAGGGTCTTGCCATTGTACTCGACAGCGGCGTCTTTTTGCCGCTGTTCACTATTTGGTTTCGATCTTGCCTTTGTTTCGACGGCAAAAACACCCTTCTTGCCAACCACGATATGATCGATGTTGAATTTGTCGGCAAAAAAATCATGATAAACACGATAGCCATCGCGAAGGAGCTGATTGAGTTCCTGTCCTACCGCGACCTCCCCGTCATAGCCCAACCGCATCATCCTTCGTTGGCTTAACAATCCCGTAAGCTTATAAAGGCTAAAGACAATCAGGACCAAGAGAAACGCTCCCAAGAGCACTAAACCGTGAAAAGATGGGGCCTTTTTATTGAAATACAAATGTGAAATATAGGTAGCATAAGCAAAAATCGGAGTTATAAACAAGTAAACGACATACGACGTAATATCCTCATTGAGGAAATCGATTTTTTTGAGAAGCGACTGGCCGGGAGACCTAAGCAATAGCTGTGTGAACGGTAACCGGAGATTTTTGTTGCGGTAATATTTTCGGAAAACGAACAGAAAGACCCATGCCAGCGAAAATATCGAAATTAACAGTATGATGGGAATGTTTGTTATAATCCACCACATCAAGGCATCCTCCTCTACACAGGCAATTTTAAAAGCCTCAATATTCTACCATGTAATGGGGTGGTTCTCAATCGGAGGGTTCACTAGCAGCGTAAAGTTCGGCAGCTGTGGTGGTTTAGACAATGCCCATCCGCGATCTTTTAAAAGCACTTCTAAGTGTCCTATTCATAAATGAGAATTTTTTTCGCTGGGCAAGGCCGAACAAGGGTTTGCGGCGAGGCGTACTTTATGTACGCCGCAGCCGGAAACCCGCGGAGAACGCAGTCCTGCGGGAAAAAGGCCATTTATGGATGGACACTAGATAGTCGGCTGATGGCAAGGTACTATCCAGGTGACTGGATGTTTTCCGCCGGAGGCCATAATTACGACCAATTTAACAGTATCCTCGGCCCATCTTTTTGAATTTTCTTGTAATGTTTAAAAGTTGAGTGCGTCCCTATGAACCCTATGAAGAGCATTCTGCCAGCCTTTGTGCCGGAGTTGAGCTATGCGGGCCTTGGCGATTGCCGACGGCGAAACCGCCCCGCTGATGTACCTCAAAGCCCTCAAAAACCAAGTCCCTATTGAAGAAAAGGATAGGATTTACGCCAACCTGCGGAAATACTGCAGCCTGGACACTCTGCGGAGGTGAAACTGCTGGAGGAGTTGTGCCGGCTCGTCGGCTGATTCTCGCCCCGGAAAAACCGTTCATTGATACTCTAAATATCTATCGTTATTTCATCGGCCGAACATCGGCCAACATGTTTTTTAAAGCGACCGCGCGAATTTTTGCAGCCATCGGATAGCTTTCGTCACCAGCGTGAATCACATCCAGTCTATTCAATTTTAAATCTTCGACCGCGTGCCGCATTGAAGGCGTTATGTGTGGCGAACTGGTCCTTTTGATTTCGAATCCAATTCGACGCTTTCCTCTGACGATAAGCAAGTCGAGCTCTGCCCCTGCATGTGTACTCCAGAAAAAGCACTCTTCCGAATCGACCCTGAGGCACCTTGTAATCTGATCGATGACAAACCCTTCCCAGGAAGCCCCAAGCTTGGGATGTCCTTCGACATCGCGCAGCGTCCGAAGATTCAGCAACGCGTGCAGAATGCCTGAATCGCTCAGGTACACTTTGGGTGACTTGACCTGACGTTTTGAGATGTTTTCATACCAGGGTTGAAGCTGTCGAACCACCAGGGCCGCAGACAAAACGTCCAGATAGTTTCTCACAGTGGTGTCGGCCACCCCGAATGACCGGCCGAATTCCGAAGCATTCCATACTTGGCCGTGATAGTGTGCAAGCATGTTCCAGAAGCGCTGCATGGTGGTCGCACGCACCGTAATGCCGAGCTGGGGCAGGTCTCTTTCAAGAAATGTACGGATGAAATCACGCCGCCATTGGTGACTGGCGGTGTGGCTGCCTGCAAGATACGCTCGCGGAAAACCGCCTCGCAGCCAAAGATCGGTGCCATTGTCGATACCCACTTCATTCAGGCTGAAACCCTTGAGGTGGTGGAAGGTGACTCTACCTGCCAGCGTCTCTGAACTGCTTTGAAGCAGCTCGGGTGAGGCGCTGCCTAAGATGAGAAAGCGGGCGGGAGTTTTGGCCCTGTCCGCAAGAACACGCAGAACCGGAAAGATTTCCGGAAACCGTTGGATTTCGTCTATAGCCACCAAGCCCCGGTGTCGTTTTAACACGAGCATGGGATCAGCAAGGCGGGCGAGGTCTTCCGGATTCTCGAGGTCATAATAGGAAACAGAACCCCGGTTCTGCTTGATCAGTTCCTGTGCCAGTGTGGTTTTGCCAACCTGCCGGGCGCCTACAATTCCAACAATCGGATTGCGCTTCAGCAGCCGTTTGACATCATCCATTTCCTGTTTGCGCTCGATCATCGACAAAACCATATCTTGAAAATTCGGTGTTGGCAACAGAATTTTCAAGGTAGACAAGAGTTACCCCTGTTAATTTTATTTGGATCCACATGAAATACAAAAATAGAAGGGACGGATATTTCGCGGATTATCTCCGGCATCTCGAGGGTGTCGCACTCAGACCGGGTGGCGAAAAAATTCAAATACCACCGCCTTTTGACATATTTAAAAACACCGGAAGCATCTAATCTGGCTAATCTTGGCTTAAATTATAATTTTCATAGCTGTGTTCACATGTAAAGCACCGTCTGCACGAATGTCCCCTCACTCTCCCCAAAAGCAGACAATAGGATGCTTATGACTGGATCAGGGACTCGGCCGTTGACATATCGGCAAGCTCCGGCGAGAATGAATTCAATCCAACCGCCCGGCGAATCTCGGCCAGGAAGTGGATGGAAAAACACCGGTTGATCATTATCCGGAAGCCGGAAAAAGTGTTACCTGATTTTTTTAAAAAATTGTCATACATAGAGATGCCGCATACCCGGATAATATCCCGATCTCATACTGCATCGCAGTAATTGACAAACATTGCCTGTCTTTGAAAGGAAATCAAAGATGTCCCAAAGAAATTATGTTTTTATGTGTATTCTCATTGTTACGAGTGCTTGTTCATTCGCTTCAAAATCAACAGATGGGAAATCTTTTGACAATTATCGACCGGAAAAAAAGATTTCAAACAGTATTGGAATGGAATTTGTTTATGTGCCGCCGGGAACTTTTTTAAGGGGAAGCCCCTCAAGTGAACCTGGCCGGAAGAGTGATGAAAATCACCAATGGGTAACTCTTACAAATGGTTTTTACATGCAGACGACGGAAGTGACGCAAGGGCAATGGAAAGCAGTAATGGGGGTTACACCGCTCCATCTCAGAAGATGCAACGACAATTGTCCGGTGGAGCGCGTATCCTGGAATGATGCGCAGGAATTTATTCATAAATTGAATAAACTTGGGGGGTCTCATAATTACAGACTGCCGACTGAGGCGGAATGGGAATATGCCGCAAGAGCCGGAAGCAGGACAGCCTTTGCAAATGGAGAAATATCAATACTAGGTTGCGGTTATGATTCAATTTTAAATGAAATCGGATGGTATTGTGGTAATTCTACTGTATACCCACACCATCCCGTTGCCCAAAAGAATCCAAATGCATGGGGGCTTTACGACATGCACGGTAGTGTGTCGGAGTGGTGTATGGATTGGTATGGTGATTATCCGCCAGGTTCTGTCACTGACCCAATTGGTCCGTCTATTGGTACGGAACGTGTGCTGCGAGGTGGCGGATCAACCGATGACGCCAGGACCTGTCGTTCAGCAAATCGTATCAGTCTGCGGCCTGACATTGTATTCGACTATATAGGATTCCGTCTGGTAGTTTCCCCTTAGTTTTGTATTCATAGATGTCCCCTCTCCCCGGGTTTCTCCCCGGTTTCTCGTTTTCTCCCCGGGTCTTCACCCCGGGTCGGACCACAGCAAGTACGAGTGCTTGCAGGAGAAGCAGTTTAGAATTGTGCAATTTGGAGGCTTAAAATAAAATTTTTGACCGTGAAAATGTCAATTTAAGATTGAAGAAGATAAGTCATTTCCGGGACGGAAAGTGGACGTAGAGTGTCGCTGTCAGTAGCCGGTCATTTGTGACAGAGACGAAGGAAAAGCTCGGTGTCAGGACTAAAGGACGCAAAATGGTTGGACAGGTGAGTGTTGTGAGTTACATATGAGTTCATTTACCAACCGGCATTAATAAATGTAGCTCTCGCCCACTTCGTTCGAGCCCACTGAGTTAACAGAGAATATAAGGCTCGGCGCACTCTGAGGGCTCAGCGAGAGGTATGGCCGGAAATGGTTCTATGTCGAGAGATTTTGTTTCTCCTTAGTAAGAGAACCGCCAGCGCCTTACAAGGGCATTTCGGGACCTGAAAATGAGGCTCTAAGGCTTCAAAATGAGTATTATTGGAAGAATTCCGTTTGAATAACAATATGATGGCGTGGTCCCGGGAACCTCGGGAACCATACGTTCTGCAGAGAGTGGCAACAGACGATGGGCTCACGTCCCGCAAAAGGTTTTGTAAGGCTGCGCCGAAGGGGGCGGTGGCAGATGATAGCCGGCCTGTTGCGGCGGATCATGGTAGGGTTGGGACAGAAAACCCAGCAGTTTTTCCATGGCCGTAAAGTCGGCCCGCTCCACGGCCGCCTCCAAGGCCTCTTCCACCCGGTGGTTGCGGGGAATGACCGCCGGGTTGTGGGTGTTCATGAGCCGGCGGGATGCCTTCCAGGAATCGGGTTGCCGTTTTAGCCGGGCCTGCCAGCGCTCGAACCACTGCTTAAAATCCAGTGTCCGGAACACGGAGGCTTCCGGCAAGGAACCGGATGCCAGGTCGCGGAAGGTGTTGGTAAAATCCGCCCCGAGGCGGTGCATGCAATCGAGCAGGTCCTCCACCAGGGTGCCGTCATCCGCTTCCTGGTTCAACAGTCCCAGTTTGGCCCGCATGCCCGCCAGCCAGTATTGACGGAAGGTGTCTGGAAATCCGGAGATTGCTTCGTTTGCCATCGATACGGCCTCTTGCGAATCCTCGTGAATTAGCGGCAAAAGCGTCTCGGCGAACCGGGCAAGATTCCACTGGGCGATCTGCGGTTGCCGGCCGTAGGCGTATCGGCCGTTGTGATCGATGGAACTGAAAACGGTATTCGGAACGTAGGCGTCCATGAACGCGCAGGGGCCGTAGTCGATGGTTTCACCGCAAAGGGCCATGTTGTCCGTGTTCATCACGCCGTGGATGAAGCCAACCAGCAGCCAGCGGGCCACCAGGGAGGCCTGCCGCTCCATTACGGCCCTAAGCAGGGCAAGATACGGATTCCCGTCCGTGACCAGATCAGGAAAGTGGCGACGGATGGTGTAATCGGCGAGCGTCCGGATCTCGTTGGGTTTGCCTCTCGCTGCCGCATACTCGAAAGTGCCCACGCGGATGTGGCTGGCCGCCGTGCGGGTGAGAATCGCCCCCTGCAGGGTGGTTTCACGGAACACCGGTTCACCAGTGGTCACCACCGCAAGGCTGCGGGTCGTCGGTATGTCCAGGGCGTGCAGGGCCTCGCTGATGATATACTCCCGAAGCATCGGCCCCAGGGCCGCCCGCCCGTCCCCCTGCCGCGAAAACGGGGTCCTGCCAGACCCTTTGAACTGGATGTCGAAGCGCTCACCTCTCGGTGTCACCTGCTCGCCCAGCAATATTGCCCGCCCATCGCCCAGCATGGTGAAAGAGCCGAATTGATGCCCCGCATAGGCCTGCGCGAGAGGCTCGGCCCCCTCGGGGATCCTGTTACCCGCGAACACGGCGGCGCCCTCGTCGCCCTTTAGGGCATCGGGGTTCAGCCCCAGAAACTGCGCCAATGCTACGTTGAAAATCACGAGTTTCGGCGTGCGCACCGGTACTGGATTCAGCCGGACATAGAAAGCCTCCGGCAACCGTGCGTAGGTGTTATCGAATTTCCACCCGGTGTCCGGGCGGTTTTGTCTGCTATTGAGCGTCATAGAATTCTCCTGCCTCTCAAATGAAGTGTATGACAACAAAACATTGGGATAGGATACCCGGAGGTCAAGAGGAAGGAATTACAGGTACGCCCATAAATATATAAATAAGTTGAAATTAAAGAATGTTATATGAGGTGACTCATAATATTAATAAATGAGCCCTCGGGGAGTTTTCATTAACCAAATTAACTTATTGAAAATCAATGGAATAAATGCTAAACGATGGTTATTCAGGGCCTTAGAACCACTTTTTTGATGGCAAAAAAGTGGTTTTAAGAAGGTGCACAAAAAAAGGGAATCTGATCATGGCCTCTAAAAATAAATCGCCTTATGTTTGTCATATCTTCGTCTGTACCAACGATCGTAACGGCCAACGTAAATCTTGCGCCGATGGTAACAGTCCTTTGATCAGAGCCGCCTTAAAAAAAGAAATTGCTGAGCGGAGTTGGAAACCCCGGGTTCGCGTTTCCCAAAGTGGTTGCTTGGGCCTTTGTGGTGACGGTCCCAATGTCATCCTTTATCCTCAAAAGGTATGGTTTTCCGAGGTGTCTCCTTCCGACGTGGCTGAAATAATCGCTAAAGTTGAAGAATTTCTGGTTGTCGGCAGCGAGGATAAAAATCAATTGCTTCCAGGCTAACGAAGTCAAATATTACGGAACTGATTATTTCGAATCCGCCTTCGGGATGTTTTTTGTGTTTATCGACCGGGTCAGCAGCCAGGCGATTTTGTGGCCCCTGGTGGCCGCCCGGGGAACCTCCATCACCTGCTTGCTGCTGCTGGTACGCATACGGGGCGAGTTCCATGTGCCGGAGAAAAACCAGCTGGGCCTGATGGCTCTGGTTGGTCTCTTCGACGCGGTCGGCAACACGTTTTTCGCGTTGGCCACCCGCATGGGTCGCCTGGACATATCAGTCGTTCTTTCTTCCCTCTATCCCGCCGCCACCGTGGTGCTGGCCTGGCTTATATTAAAAGAGCGCCTCACATCGACCCAATGGACCGGATTGGCCATAACTGCCGTCTCCCTGGCTCTCATCTCTCTGTAATTGCATTATTTTTACAAAGATCGTTATAGTGTCTGCTCCCCCGGCTCGGACCACGGCAATTGCTTGTGCTGATAGGGAAAGCATTTTAGAATCAAGAAATTACGCAGAGGCGTAAGTGGGTAGCCCGCACAAGGAATTCTCGACCTGAAAGTGGGGAAAGTGGGGGGACGTTCGTGCAGAAAATTCACAACTTACCAGTTAGATCGTCAACGTCAGGCTTTTTACCGGATGCGATAAAACGGGTCACACAGGAGTTGGTCACACCTGGGTTCTTGATTGTAACAAATATGCCACATGTAAAGCACTTTCTGCACGAATGTCCCCATACTCATAAATTTGCCCATTGAGTAGAAAAGATTTCAGGAAATATGCAGAAAAAGCCTTTAAGTGGCACCATTTTCGCTGAGTTTTAAGTTCATTACAGCGGCTTAACGTGGCACGAGCCCAGAGCGCCGCTTTTTTTATGCTTTACGCATGCTTGAAATCGTGCTGTATCGATTTTACGCTGGGTAGGATCAACCTGCTCGGAACGCACCCTCTGCCCGGCGCTGCCGCTGCAGCCTGGGGACAGGGTCTTCAACCTTTTCAGGGATCAATGCCAATGAAAAAGTCGAAAGCGAAAAATCAAACGTGGCGTCAGCTATACGAACTGGCGGAAGAGGTTCGGAATCTCGCCCCATGGCAGTGGATGCGAGAATCGGAGGTTTTCGGTGTCGAAGACCCGGCTGGGGGAAACGTCCACTTTGTCAGCGTCATGGGCTCGGAGGGTATGCATTTTGCCGTATCCGCCTATCCGGGTATCGAAGCCCTTTACTGCATAATGAATCTAGACGAAGAAGAAATTCACGAGTATCCCGAAAGGCTTCTGGAAATTCCCCAGATCCAGCTTTCTTTTGAAGATCGAAAGCATCTGGCAGATCACGCCTACAAGAAAATCCGCTCCCTGGGCCTGCGGTATCGGGGGCAAAACGCCTGGCCGCAGTTTCAGAGTTTCAGGCCGGGATATGCGCCCTGGCGTCTTCAGGCAGACGAGATGCACGTGATGTCCACTGTCTTGGAGCAGCTCCTCGAGGTAGCACCGCAACGCAGGTCAAATCCGGACCTGCTTGCGTTCGACGATTTCGAAACGTTTTTGGTGCGTGTTCCGGCCGGTTCAAGCGGGAAAACCTGGAAGGACGAGCCAAGGCGTTTTCGGGCGGCGCCCGAAGAAAAGCCCGCAGCTTCCTTGTCGAAACTGTCCGCGGCGCGCCTCCGGAAACTGAAGCGGCAACCTGTTTTTCTCGAGGTGGATTTTTTCATGACACCGGCGATGATCGGAAAGAAGGGCGACCGTATGTTAAGCGGCTATGCTCTGATGGCGGTCGAAAATAGCAAGGGTATGATCATCGGCTTGGAAATGCTCGTCGCCGAGACTTCGCTGCAATCCATTTGGCGTCAAATCCCCGAGGCCCTATCAAAGCAACTGACCAAAGCCGGTTTTCTGCCCGAAGCCCTGGTTGTCCGCTCGACTCTGCTAGCCGATTTACTGGACTCTTTTGCCAAGGCATTGGACTGCGATCTTCTTCACAGCAACACGCTGCCGAACTTGGATCCGGCAAAGGAATCCTTGTCAGAGCATTTGGGTCAAGGGGGGATCTGACAGGCAACAGCCGGTTTGAGAGATTTGGAAAGGAGGGAAAAAAGGAAAAAGGGGACGACGGAAAAAGGGGACGTTCGTGCAGAAGGTTCATAGATTTGCGATAAGATCATCAACATCAGGCTTTTTACCGGAAGCGACAAAACGGGTCACACAGGAATTGGTTACTCCTAAATACCGGGCGACATCGGCACCGGAATAACCGAGTTCTCTGACCGCAATCCAGGAAACTGCTCCCCGGGCTTCAACGATAACCCGTCTGCGGCTGCCGGAACAAAGCTCGGTCAGGGATATATCGTATTTCCTGCACACCTGCTGCGCCAAAGCCTCCATATCTATCCGCTGACCCGAAAGCCTAAGATTCTTTTTGACCAGACCGTCCAGACCGGATATGACGTCTTGGACAAACTCGCTGTCTCCTAAGATTCTCTGATCCGACCGCTGCTTTTCGCCACGGCTCCTCAGCGCTAAAACCTCTGACCATCCCCCCAGACTCCTGACTAACCCACCGCCAACAAGCTCCGGCCGTCGTCCCGATGCTGCGCCTTTCTGAACATATTTTTCATAATCTCTGCGACGATACCGATCTTGACCAAAAAGAGAAAGGACACAATCGGTGTCCTGCCATTCTCGTTTTACCTTGCCCATTAAAGCCGAGTGACCGGACCAGGGGTTGCGGCTCAGTTCGGCCATATCTTTGACCAATCCGGCTCTCAATAAATTTAAGTGAATATAGCGCACCAATTCCCTTAAATACTTGTCTTCCTGGCATACAATCGACTTGTACCGGTTCTGAAATAGATGTCCATAGCGGAGATGACGCCGATTAAAATTCACCACATAACCGGTTAATATTTTTCGCATGCTCGACGACAAGGGCCGGTTTCGGGTCTTGCACAAAAGGTGAAAATGATTCGGCATAAGCACCCAGGCATAGATATCCAGCGCGCCTTCTGAAACCAAAACAGCCAGCCGCTCGAGAAAATCACTGCGATCCGCATCGTTGAAAAAAATCTCTTTCCGTTCGATTCCCCGGCCCATGACATGATGCAAAACCCCCGGAGCATCCAACCTTGCTAATCGTGGCATTGGATTTAGTTGTCACAGTTGTGTTCTTATGTAAAGCACTTTCTGCACGAACGTCCCCTATTTTCCTATCATGGATGT